>Ga0325414_1000830_pt1 | contig 27577 bp, 19 predicted proteins | sample PopdelMetagenome_8_FD_206183 | JGI IMG/M metagenome (GOLD analysis project Ga0325414, IMG submission 206183) | Populus deltoides microbial communities from Bellville, Georgia, United States - Leaf-PdKOR-R3 | ecosystem: Host-associated > Plants > Phyllosphere > Phylloplane/Leaf | place: USA... | reverse complement strand
AGTTGGCTGCCATGTTTGAGATTAATTGGCGTGCAGCCTCGGGTGTCTTATCTACCAATGCCCCTCCACTTGCAGCATCAATGATACTATGGTCAGTAGGCATCAATCCTTCATAGAAATATTGAATCAGCAGCTGATCGGGTATTTGATGATGAGGGCATTGAATGCACACTTGCTCAAATCTTTCCCAATACTCGGAAAGTGTCTCTCCGTGAGATTGTCGAATCCCACATATTTCTTTCCTTATGTTGGCAACTCGAGATGCTGGGAAATACTTTTCAAGGAAAATCTTCTTCATGGCATTCCAAGTTCCAATGGAACCTGGGAGAATAGAGAAAAACCATGTCTTTGCTGCCCCTTTTAAAGAGAAAGGGAAAGCTTTTAACTTAACCTATTCTTCGTCAACTCCATTCGGTTTCATGCCAACGCAAACCATATGGAATTCCTTAAGATGAGTATGAGGATCTTCTCCTGCAAGACCATTGAAAGTTGGTAGCAAATGTATAAAACCAGATTTGAGCTCAAAGTTTACATTATTGTCGATATTTATGCACAATGGCTGATTTTCCATGTTAGGAGCAGCAAGCTCCTTGAGTGTTTGTTGTCGTGCAACAGCCATGACATTAAGGCGAGCTTCCTTTCGTAACCTGCGTAAAGTTTTTTCTATTTCGAGATCCAACTGCACTTGACTTTGATTAGTAAAATGGGTTACTGGCATAAATCATCAAGAAAACTCAAAAGAAACCAACCACACAAGAGATCAAAAACAATGCAAATTGTACGAAAATCTAACGGTAGAAAACAAAAAATGCCTAAAAACCCTAGAAAACAGTGGAATTTGGCCTCAATAGGGTAGGGCTAGTTTTACTAGTCCTGTTTAGAATGTCGTTTCCCTTCAGGAAACAAAAGGTCGATACCTGATTCCACCAAAAAATCTGTTTTGAACAGTACCGCTGCCGTAATGAACAGTACTGTAGTAAGCAAAATTCTATTTTTTTTTCAAAAAAATAAATAACAATCACAGCAAATAAAAATAATAGCACAAGAATCAACAAAAATTACTTCCCCTGCAACGGCTCTAAAATTTGTTGTGATGTCGTGGTTGCACAAATTAATTACCCTAGCTTCAAACACAACACATAAGATAATATAGAGCAAGCAAGGGGTCGATCTCACGAGGAAGATTCAAGTCAGATTTTTATGCTAGATGATATGCAATTTGGGGGGGTTTGGACGTTATCTAGGCTAAAGCAAAAGAAAACAGAAAACTATCAAACAAAATTTAATAAAATCATAAAATTATCAAAAGAACAAACCTTGGTCGCAAGCACACATCCACCTACAGAAATCAGAACTGATCATGAAAACGAAACATCAATTTATATTCTGAATATTTATCTCTTCTTAACATTGGTTAGTTAACGGATCCGCCGTATAACTAACCCTAACCATCAAACAACCACAGTGTCCGCACTAGTAATTTAATTCAATGGTAGCCTTAAGAACTAGATAAGTCGATTAATCAAGAAAACATAATTGTCCGCAGTCTATGTTTGATTTGATTGAATGTTCTTTCTAAGATTAATAACGTAGATCCGTCATAATTATTAAACTCAGTTGCTTCACAAGTTCATATACCACAACCCTGGTTTTGATATCAAACTTAGCAATAGATTGTCTACAATAATAACTTAGAGTCCGTTCTAGCAATTAAAATAAACAATCATAGGAAAATAAGCATAGGAGAACAAACATATTCATCATATAAACTGAAAAGAAAAGGTAAAACAAATCTCACAGTTCTTGAAATCCGAAGGTTTTCGTGTCCTTGCAACCAAGAAAAAGTGTTTAGCCTTGCATGTTTGTTGAACAACTAATCAAAAAGAAGGAAAAATGCATAATTTCGAGTTTCTTTGAGAAGGGGGGCATTTTTCTCCTATTGGTTGGCTGCCCCCCTTCTCTTCTCTCTTTCTTTTTATATCCTATGAAACTCTAGTCTCTATTTTACAAAATAGTTCTCCATTAAGTAGACTGTTTACATTTAACTACTTCAATAACTATTTTCCTAAAAAAAGAGAAATAGTCTTGCATGAAATCTTCAAGCTTTGACTTAGAGGAGCTAAATTGCTAAAATAAAAACTTGGATATCGGTTTAGATGCTTTGGAACGTAATTTGGACTAGTTTCTTCACGAAACCTGTTTGCTGGCAGAATTCAGATGTCATCTTTGAAAAATAATATCTCCCTCATATGAAATCATTGTTGGCTAAAATTTGGAAAATTTATAGGTCTTTGAGTCAGGAATCCAAAAACATTAATTTTGCATCAATTGGACTTCTATAGCTCCAAATATTCAAGTCGAAATGACTGAAGGTCAACAGTGGCAGATTGTGAGATTTGACTTTGAAAGCTGCCATTTCCATGCTCTTCCTTATTTTATTTTCTTTCCTCAGATGTCTAGAAAGGTATGGATGTTAGCTTTTTAATGCCACTGGAATCACTTCATTGCGACCTCTAGAGCTCACGCTCTACACAAAACATCCACTGAAGGTTAAATCTACCAATTACCTCCAATTTACTCCTTTTTGCAACTTTCATCCAAAAATGCCTTCAAAACATAAAACAAAGAATATCAAGGTATTTTATATATAAAACATAAGCAAAACACTAGTACAAATATTTCTCCTCGGAGAAAAAGGCAATATCATTTTTAAGAGGCTGCATGCCAAAAGAATTAGTTAGACATGTTACCAATCTGCATACCTTCCACCCCACTTATGCCAACTCCAATGTCAGCTTCTTGAATCATCCCAACATCATTTGCACCATCACCTATAGCTAATGTGGTTTTTTTAGTTCCTTTATTAACTAATCTTGTTACCTGTATCAACAATTTGAACAAATTAAAACCCAACAAAAGAATGCATATCTCTTTATAAGGGCACTATCAATTTGATGATTCAAGACAAGAAAATACATTCTGGAAGAAAGTCCACTAATTAAGGGGAAAAAGTTTCATACTAGTGCCTTCTGCTTGGGAGAGACACGACAACATATGACAGATGCAAAACCAATAGCCAACGCTAAGAAATGATGAAGTGTCGAAGACAGAAGAATGAACTCTGAAATCTAAAGAGAAAATTGTTGATGCTGGGGGGAAAATGAGATCGTTGCTGCTGTTCATGAAGAGGAAGGAGTCGTCGATCTCAGAGTTTTCTTTTCAGAGATTAGGAATTTAGGGTAAAACATGGATGACTGATGTGGACTGTGGAGTGTAGACAAATGGCATGCCGCTATTGGTCTAGAGGAAACATATATTGCACTATTACAGTGCAATATATGTTTTTGTTAAAATCGTAAAATCGGTACCAAAATCGCAATTTCATCTGATTTCACCGATTTCACTCGATTTTAACCCGATTTTATCAATTTTTGAGTTTTTAAGGCGATTCTACACGTTAAACATATATTGACTCTTAAAATCGTATAATTTTACGAGTCAAATCGCGATTTTAACAACCTTGGGTGTACTCATTGAGCTCCACCCCCTCATAAAAGTTTGAGGAATACCTTAACAATGTTGCCGCCTTTGATTGGAATTTCTTTCTCTTTTCTTAAGCTTCTGGTCCTTTAGCACTTCTACTTTCATTGTTGGACTCTTTGCCTTCTACCTATTTCTTTCCATTTCTTATCAATCATTGATAACCTTTCTGTCAAGAGACTTTTGGTGATCTAATCTTCTAAGTTTTTCTCTTTCTTTTTTCTGTGTTTCCCTCTTCCTCTCTATGATTTATTTTTCTTTTATAGCCTTAAAAGACAGGTAGATGTAAAACCATTTGTGAGTTTAAAAGTGGTTTTTAAAAACTAGATTATAGAGGATTATTTCCTATTATTTGCTTTTTTTTGTTAGGAGTCGATTCTTATCTCTTATTCTTTTGTTTTCCTTCTCTCTAGATGTCTAACAAACTCTTGGAGCTTCTAGAAAAAGTTGGGAACTTCATAACTGAAGATTGACTAAAAATGATTGACTAAGGTTGCACTTTCCATGAATTAATCTTGGCAAATAAGAGGTTCTTGAGGCCAACCAAGCCATGGATCATGTAGAGGGGGTGTTATTCTTTAACTAGGATCAAAACATGATTGATTTGGTGCCTTATATTTTTTCCCACCATCAATCTAATGTTGAGTGTAACACTTCCAAAATTGATTGAATCAGACAAGGTTGCCTTGGGGCAAGAAGTTGAGGTCTTCCACGTGGTAAGTGGGATATAAACACCAAACAAGGGTAGCACAACCTTATATCGGGGAAACTTCTTTGTTGAATGGTAGTGGTTAGAGTCCCTGAGGTATTCGAAGATGTCATTTTTATTTGCTTAAACATGGCAACTCGATCAACCTTCTCGGCTAAGAAAGACAATAAAACAAGGATAAAAGATGTGTCACTCAATCTCATCATTAAAAGCGAGTGACATGTTATCTACTTAAAGCTTAAAAATTAGGGCTTTATTATTAGGATTTTGATAAATTTCAAATTGGTCCCTGTTGTTTCAATGTAAGCTCAAATGTTCATAATTAAAACAAAACTGACTAGTTTTATGCAATTAAGCCCCTTCTAAAATTTAATTGAGATCCCTTAAGTCTAGATTCTCTTACAAAGTATCCCTTGTTTTCCAATTTGTTCTATTTAGTCCCCAATTAAGCCTTAAATTTTGATCATCTTCAATTTAGTCCTTGAAAAAGTTCAGTACAACCCCCAATATTGCGAGCCTTTTGCAGAAAGCTCCTTATTCTTGATTTTGTTTTCAATTTGGCTCCTCTTTAGCCTTCAAACTTCAAACATCTTGTAATTGAACCCCTGATTTTACCAATTTAGTTTTTCAAAGTTTCAATTATGTCTCTAATCTTTGCGAATTAACCTGAATTGAGCCTCTAAACTTGATTGTTTTTCAATTGAGTTCTTAATTAAATCCATAAAATCCATTAGAAGTTTAATTAAGTCCTTAAACTTAATTAATTCTTTCAATTTTGATCAAGTTTGGATTTCAACCTCAATTTTCTTTCTTTGTTCATCCCATCTTGTCAAAATATCCCGATCTGGCTATTTTTCTAGCATTTTGTTCTATTGTAGCTTAAAGGTCTCTCCTCGTCTCCCAAGAATATTTTTGGATTTTTTATTTTTTGGATTTTTTAAAAAAGTAAAAATACATATATATTATTATTAAAAACTTTTAGTGGTCCAAAATTAGGTTATGACACTCGATACAAAAGGAAAGGTAGGTGATCTTTTGTTAATGTATATGTTTTATAGCAAATTAGGTGGTTATGGTGGCATTGATTTTATTCATGCAAAATATATATATTTAGTGCTATTTATATAGAATTTTTCATAATCAATGAGTCTAAAGTAAAGATAAAGTTCTTAGGATAAAAAAAAGGTTTGCAAAGAAAATTATAAGGTGGTTATAGTTAAAAGGATTTCTATTGCATCAAAGTATTATTTCTAAATATTCATAGTCAATGCTCTATTAAAACTAGTTATTAATTAGAGTTATTGAAGCTGGTACATTATTTGTTTTCTTAATGAAAGGAAACAATTGTTCTCATTAATTGAGATACGAAGAGATACTCAAAACTAACACATATAGGTGCTTGTTAAATTTCAAGTACACTAAATTGACTCGTATGAGAATTCTATATGAAGAGATTACTCATGTTTATGGAATGACTCACATGGCAATTGTGTAACTTATACTTGAGACCATCAAGTTATTTTATATTAGAAGTGTTATGTTTTGATCATAACTATACGTTGATTTGATCAAAGGTAACAATTGGATAGATATTAGGTATAACATAAATATATAAAGGTATTAGAATAATCAATAGAGGATTCACCAGTTTAGGTGAATTAAGAAAAATAGTCCATATGTTCTCGAATAATATTGATTGAGAAATCCTTTTGTATTATGGAATAAGATTTGAAAATAACTTCAAATTTTATTTTTAAAAAAACAACTATGTTGTTAAGAACAAATATGATTTGACATCTATATTCACATGTTTAGATCAAAATACTCTTGATGAAGGAATAATAGTTACACTAAGAAACTGGACACTAAAAAATTACATTAAATAACATTTGATTTTTCTAATATTTGGACGATTATAACACATTGTTGAGGTTGCACTTGATTTTTAAATATAAATCAAATAATTTATTTTATTTTATTTTATTTTATTTACGATTATAATTTATATTTGGGTCAACATATCAAGAACCTAATAGGTCACACACGTTAATAATTATTGGTAAGAAATTAAATTGGAATTATTAATTAAGTATCGAGAACGTGTCGAGGACTTGAATGTAATTAATACATAGGATTATAATCTAGACCTAGAAAAATCAAGTAGAGATTTGAATGAATGAATTTCTAACTATCTTGAAATAAAATAAATAATATTTTTCAGATGGATAAATTAATATAATCTTCTTTTTTTCTTTCTTTCTTTTCTTCATTGATAGGAGAAAATAAAAGATAAGTAGCATGGTGAATAAAGAATCAACGATAGGTTTTCATTAAATATTGATCAATATGTTATAAATTGCTAATCAAAGCTTCCCCTCCAAAATTGATAGCTTTTGATTTGTATAATTACTTCTCATAGCGCAACTAAGCTTATTATGTTTCCATTAATAGATTATTTATTTTGAATTTTGGAATAAATTGATTGCAGGCACAGGACAACCTAATCTACGTTTCCATAACAGAGAAGAGAGGCTACAACAGTATATTAGTGCAATAATAACAGTAAGAAGGACATATCATGGACACAAATGGCTTTAAAACTAGGAAAAGAAGATACCTAACCTCCCCCACCAAATAGAGCTAAGAACCCTCCCGTGTTAAAATTCTTTACCTTGTTGCTAATCTCCAAGCCTTTTCTCTACTTCATTAGGAATTCATCTTCCTTCATAACCATAAAAAATGCCACAAAACACCAAAAACCGATTGTTGTCACTCCTAGACTGCTAATTGTTATTTGCCACCAATTATGCCGAAAAATGCACTTTCTCCTCCCCCTCCCCGAACCCATTTTCTATGGTGGTGCGCTGCCATCTTATGTGCCCTCCTTACAACTGCAGTAATCATAGCCGGCATCATCGTCTTCGTTGGCTACTTGGTAATCCACCCAAGAGTTCCGGTCATCAGCGTTGTCGACGCTCATCTCCTTCATTTCAGCTATGACGGAGCAGGGATACTTGTGACGCAGATAAACATCGTGGTAAGGTCCAAGAATGACAACATGAAGGCTCATGCTAGCTTCTCAAATTTCAATCTTGAACTGTTCTTTGATCGGATTAGAATAGCAGTGCTGTCAACTGCGGCTCCCTATGAAGTAAGAAAGAACAGTTCTGTTGATTTTAATTATGACTACACCTCGGATCCTATACCATTGAATCCCAAGCAAATGGATGTTGTTGATGCATACCTAAAAGAGGATGAGGTACGCTTCGATTTGAAAGGAGGTGTAAGAGCTCGCTGGAAAATCTGGGTTCTTGGATCAGTTAGGTTCTTGTGTCCCTTGAATTGTCAGCTACATTTTCATCCATCAAATGGAAGCTACATATCCAGACGGTGCACCTCCAAAGCTAACTGATTTCTTTCTTCCTCTTTTGAATTTGGATGTCTGTCCTTAGTTTTCTTTTCTCCTTGATTTCTCATGTATATGTTCGCTTCTTTTTTTTATTCCCTTCCTTTAGGAAAAGTACAGGTTTAGTGCAATAATAATAAGGTCAAAAAACATAAACCGCACTTCCATTTTTTCTTCCTCCCATAACTTAACTATTTCTACAATTTCCCTTACAGAGAGAAAAGGTGTTTTATTCGATGAATTGTAATTACCTGCTTTCAGATCAGTATATTGAAGCCCGTTTCTTCTTTTATTTCTCTCTTTTGGTCTTGATCATCTTGAAACTAGTTACGAATGTTCATTTTAAAAACTCACTTGCGAACATTTGGCAAGTGATATATGTAAGAAAAACATTAGGCAAGTGATGAGTTACAATTAGAAGAAAACGAAGAGAAGGGGATCTCTCTCTTACGCCTCATATGGGGCTAAGGTTACAATGGCGTCAGCTCAAAACTCCACCACATGCTGAAGCCAAGGCTTGGTAAACAAGATTTTGAGAGCAATAACTGGGAAGCTTTTTTCCTTCCATTAATTTCAATATATATATATATTATTTTCAGTGCATATTACAGTGAACATCTAAACCGAACACGTGCACTGCCAACACACATCTACGCAAAGCTGAAGGGGGAACGGGGTCGTAGGCACAACTTTTTATATGAAGTTCACAGTAGCAACCTAACAAGTAATACAGACACAAAAGGCAAGTGGAAATATCTGCAAACTTGTGAAAAAAGAATTTCCTCTTCCTTTTTCAATTGTTTTCTGAGGATTTTTATTATTATTATTAATATGGGTATCTAATCTGTGAATATCTTAACTAATTTTATAGATTTAAAGTTAACATATAAGCCACTAATAACATTAAAAGAACTCGAAATCATAACTATTAAAAGATCAAATCTCTTAACTAATCAATTAAGTTATCTCTCTGGGTTATTTTCTGGTGATTTCTTTTTAGGCAGGGAGTACGCTTTTCTAGTTGCTTCATGGTGGCCTTAGCTCTTCTCTAATCTGAAGTTTTGCTTTCTATGTCTGCCCATGTTTATTAGGCTAACTACTACTAGATGGGCAATGCTCGAATTAGTGGGCCTCCAGGTACTTACTTATGGGCTACGGCTTAATACACGTCACACATTCCATGGGCAAAGTGTAAAGTATGCTTAGCAGGCTGAGCTTGAGAATTATGTGGCCAGAAAATGTAGTTCACAATTTGAAGAGTTGTGACCCAAGTGTAACGACTTTGAGATCATCTTGTCTACAAGAAATTAATTACTAACTTGTACATCGTGGTGGCATATATCAAGTTAACCAAATTTTTTGGTTTAATTGTGTTTGGGTTAGTTGAATTTTATGGCTCAATAATAACCTCGAACATGTTCAAGTTCTTCAAATATTCAAGTCTACACTGAATCTAGAGGGCAAACCGGTCAAGAAAAAGCTTAAATGGATGGGGACGGATGTTTTGCTCAAAATTAAAGAGAAAGTGACAAAGCAATAGCATGTTGGATTCCTCGAAGTTGTGGAGTGTCTCCCTAGGTCTCTAACATGGTTGCAGTCGACAAGAAAAATGCCAAGACCTAGATTTGTGTTGACTATCGTTATCGAACTTCAATGGATATTATGATAGTGATAAAAAAATACACAATGAAAAATTAAAAGCGTCACCGAATAATTAAAAAAAATAAAGGATAGTTATGTTTAAGGAAAAAACAATGTTACCTTTACAATATTATTTTTCACGAAGATTATCATTATTATGTGTTTTTTTCTAAATTTATCTTCTTGATTGCTCTTAATTATTTTAATTTTTTTTAGTCTTTCTTTTGTTGTCTATCTACCATCGTTGTAAGTTTTGTTGCATCCTCAAGGAAGATATATGGCTTCAACTTAACAATATTAGCAATATCTTTTCTCAACGCACCAATACTCCTAACTAAGGTCTTTTTTTGGGTTTTATTAATTCACAAGGTATTATTAGTAGCCCAAACTCCATCAAACACTCTTCCATACTTAAAAAACCCTTGTTGCAATATCTGAAGTCTTATATATAACTTTTATTTGTAGTAATCAGGTATAAACCTCTTTTTCATCACGTTTTTCATAGTCATCTAAGTGGTGATATCCTTTTCGTCATCCCTTCACCTCTGGATTTTCAAGTTCTTCCACCATAACAATGCATAATCAGTAAACTCCAATACAACCACCTGACACTTCTTTTTGTCAATATATTCATACCAATCAAACACATTCTTAACCTTTTGAACTTATTCCAAGTACTCCTCAAGTGAGCTACTACATCTAAATGATGGAACGTTAAATTTAATTCCACTAAAAGGGTGATTATTCTGCCTTCTTGGTCTACCCCTTTCGTCGGCCTTGTCATCCCTATTCAGCTTTAATTCAGCCTTTATGACATCATTTTGTTGTACCCTCCGAGCTTGTTTTTATTGAGGTTGCAAATTGTTCCTTTGTATTATTTGCATGAGGGCATCTATTTTATCATAAATTCTTGTCATTTATTCCCAAATCTCATTATGAGATCATTGCAACCTAATAAGTTGCACTTGTTCCAAACTGATTCCCCTCAGAACTTCATCTCTTTCTCCAGTCATAGTATATCAATTTCCTATAATTCACATACAAATTTGAACAACAATGTCTTTCAACTCAGATCACAAATTTAATGAAGAATACAAACAGTCACAATCAACAAGAGAAAAGTCATTTCAATTGAAATCTAATTCAAAGAAAACAATTTGTTTTAGTCCACAATCCTTGATATTTCTAATCCCAAGTCAGCCACATACAAAGTCCCAAACCAGTTCTGAAACCTTAGCTCTGATACCAAGATGATGTGTCTTAGCTTCCTGACGCTTACAAACTAGCAATCTGATATGAAGATAAATGAAGGTAGGTTTGGTTATATGTTTTTTTTTCTTATAGTGTTTATGCTGAAAATTACATGATTTGTAATGGATATGAGGGATAAAGTCTGAATGAAACTCTTTGATAAGTAAGAAATTCCATAAAGAAATTTCTATTATGATAAAGATGCCACACTCTTTGTGATTAAGAGTGATAATTCTGAATTGTTCTTCAACCAATCAAGAAATAAATGAACAAAGAAGAAAATTATCTAAATGAGAAGTTGAAAAGTTTTATATTATTTCAAAAGTGCCTAAAATTTGGTCTGAAACATCATTATATACTTCGAACAACACTCCAAGTCTAGAAAATACCAGAATGATATAAATCAGACTCAAATAAATAACTTTGTTTAGAAAACTAGACAACTAATAAGTAGAACATGTTTATGACTTATAGAACACACACAGACACACAAAAATTAAAACAACCATAACTTTTTGTACAAAACTTCAATGCATGCATGTTTAGACAAACTGGCAAGATGACATTCTAAACTTTAAAACCATGTAGAATAGGCTTATATTTCAATGCAATAAAGTGGGGAAAAATTCGAGCTCAAATTGGTCCATGAGCTAGCAATGAACCTAAACTCTCTAAAACTCTGAAATCATACTCAAGTCTTATTTGAAAACAAAAAAATATATTTTTAAACCATTTTCATTCAGTTTATAAGCCTCCAAACTCATCAAAGCTTCAATCACGCTAATTTAACTTGGTAAGGCACTTTGTAGTTTTTTCATCCGAGCTTTTATCATGGGACCATCCGAATGCTCATACATATTAGAATCAACCTCTTCCATGTTAGAATTATGATATATATCACTACAAGTCTAGATTCACAACAAAAAAACCTTTGTTATTATTATTTTTTTATTTGTAAAATAAAGAGTCACGTGTTAATTGCCTCCATCACCCATTAGGTGACATCATAAGATAATGACTAGTGACGATTCATTTATCCTAGGTTGATTTGATGGATATTAAAAATGGTTAGAACACAACATAAATTGCAAGGAAATATATGATAGCTTGAAATATTTTCACCCGGTGAAAATAAAGTCGCATATTAAGATATTCTATTATCCATTCAACGAGATCAAAGAATAACATCTAATAACGGTTCATTTATCTTATGTTAATTTTTAGATAATAAAAACAATTCATACACAACCAGATTGTGAGGAAAAACACAATAGCTTGAAAAATATAATAAAGTCATGTATTAATCAATTTTATTATCCACTTAGCAACATCCAAGGATAATAACAATTCATTTATCCCAAGTTTATTTTACGGATAATAAAAATAATTAATACACAACATAAATTGCAAGGAAAAATGGCTAGTACTAAGCTATATTGATTCATAAAGGAAACCAATAGGTTTACTAAGTATTATGCAAATCAATCATTAAGCTAGAAGAATTCACATTAGTCATAGACCAAAGTAACCCATTAGCAAAAAGAAATTATTTATTAGTTCATATTGTAATCGATCACGGAGATTTATTGTGCGAAACTACATAAGTACACATCTAGCGTGCTAATATCTAAAACTAAGAAAAAACATTTGATTGCTTTGAAAGTAAGAGTAATAAATAAATTAAAAACATGTAAAGATGAATATGTAAATAAAATAGTAAAAATAAATAAACATATGAATTTTAAAAGAAAACAAAATTTTAAGAAAGTAAATTGCGTAAAAGATAAAATATAAAGCTATAAATAACTCACAAAGTAAATTTCAAGCTAAATTGCAAGAAAGATAAATTGCTAAAAAGCTTGAAATAAACTTTTATTGAAGTTATGTATTAGGGCAAGCCAAAGAATTACAATTAGATGTGTTTTTTAAAATTCTACTCTTTAACCCTAATTCTTATCCTACAAAATAGAAAAATAATCAACCTTGAGTTAAACTTGAACAAAGAAATCATTTATTAGAACATTAACTCTGAGTCTATCTTATACAAGGAAACAAGTAGCCTAATGGTAAAAAGACTTTCACCACGTGTTAAACCTAAACAAGAACTCTTTCAACATATATCCACTAGTCATTTAGTATATGAAGCCTTTTATGCCTACTAAGTAATTCTTAAATTTTCAATCTTTACCTAATAATTTTTAGCTATTGTTTTGTTTGAAATATTGGTCTTTAGACCTGTTATAATCATGCCATAAATCTTCCTATCAAGAAATTCATTATATCATTTCAACAGAATGATAGTATAAACATATTCTTTTGTTTATTTTGCGTATTAATAATTCTATAACCCTTACCCCTACCTAATGGTGTGTTCCTTATAATTAGTACAAACTTCACTAAGGGTTTGCCGAAAACACATGTAAAGCATGTTATTAATTGTAATATCCCACATCTACAGATGAGGGAGTGGTAGCTAGTCTTATTAAGAGTGCTGATTGTCAACTTGTTATACACATTTTGGGGCGTTAGGCTCAGAAGTGGACTCGCGTCACTAGGAATAAAACCGTAAGGGCGGTAAGGCCCAAAGCGAACAATATATGGCAGGTTGAGTCGGGCTGTTACATTTGGTATCAAAGCCGACCTCACTAACTGCCTGGTTGTGCCGATGGGGTCGTCGGGCTCCTTAAGGGTGGTGCATTGTAATATCCAACATCAACGGGTGAGGGAGTGATAGCTGGCCTTATTAAAAGTGCTGGTTGCTAACTTGTCATACACGTTTTGAGGTGTCAGGCTCAAAAGTGGGCTCGCGTCACCAGAAACAAAACAGTGAGGGCGATAAGGCCCAAAGTGGATAATATATGGCATGTTAGGTCGGGCTATTACATTAATTGATGAGAATCAACAAGCATTATCAAATAATACATTAAAGGTGCCAATTATATCTGTTTTAAAGTTAGGAGCCAAAAAGATTAAAGAGGTATTTAATAGGTTAATTCAAAATATTTATGCCAAGTCAAGTGTCAAGATGAGTTCAAGATGATCATGCTTTAATTAATATAGTCCACATAAGAGAAGGATTTGATAAAGCCTAGTTACTTGCAAACTAGGCTAAAAATCTTGGTAGCTTACGGATTGGACAAAGAGAGATGATTTTGGGCTTATTTTTTCTACTACATAGTTTTACGCTGACAATTATAACTTTTTATTCAACTATTGAATTAGGTGGAATTCTGCCAAATAATTTTAAAGGCCTTGTTTTTTATATGGTCAAAATCTTAAAGCGATCAAATATTGGGAAGGCTTTGCGATTAAGCCTAGAATATATTGTGCATGAATTATATTATTTTTCTAGTTGTTTGGATTATTTTTCTATTTTATTTAGAAATCTTTTGTTATTTTACAGTCTTATTTAGGACATTTTACCTAGAGTAAATTAATAGAGTTATTTAACTTATATTTAGGGGTTTTTTTTCAAACTTGGTTTATTCAAAAATAATATTTTGTGTGTGTAAGGTTGCTTATACTTTTGGTTATTCATCAAACTCTTCAAAACTTATCAAAGATAATTTTAGTTTTTGTGGCATTCATCCAAAAATACTATATTTTGTCTTTGTGGCATTCATCATTGTACTTAAATTTTTTAATTCTTTATAATTAAAGAGTTGAGATTTTCATCCAATAACTTTGGTTCAGATAATTATTGAGTCAAATTTTCAATCTAATTTTAGTTTTTTATAGGTTGTTTTTTATCTAGATTGTGGATTTTAGAATTCTTACCCTCGAGATTTGCATCATTAATATTGATCCTCTTATCAAATACACTCATTTTATGAACCTGTCACACCTTTATAAGCTGTTATGATGGCTCATGTGTTATTAGATAATATATTTAAGCTACATGGAATGCCTAATTCAGTAGTGAGTGATCGGGACCTCATTTTCTTCAATAGTTTTGGAAAGAGATAATTTCTCTCCATGGGATAGACCTGCATTACTCCATTACCTACCATTCATAGACAAATGGCCCAAAAAGAAGTTCTACATCAGTTCTTAAAGACTTATCTAGACTGTATGGCTCGTGAGAAATCAACCCAACAAGCTAAATATTTATCTCTAGCAAAATGGTGGTATAATACCATTTTCAACTCTACCACCAGGACCAGGGGCGAAATTAAAAGGAGGCAAACAGGGGCCCAAGCCCCTGCAAGATATTTTTTTTTTATTACTTAGTGATTAAGTGTGAGAAGGTGTAATATTTTTTTATTTTAAATAGATGGACCCTTTTTATAGCAAATATATTTGTTATCCTTTGACTTTAAAACTTTTTATTTTATGCTACCTACATGGAAAGAAAAAATATAAAGTCATAAATAATTTTTTCAATTGAATGGACTTTGTTGTCTTCTCTCCCTACAGCCCTAATATAAAAGGAAAAAAACAGAAATAAGAATACAAATCACAAGCGAAAAGACTAAAGTAGAGCCACCAATTAATTCATTTTTCATCAAACAAAACAAGGTAATTGAGCATCGGTAACCCAAACTTAAAATCTATTTTTGTTTTGTTTGGGGATGTTTGTTAAGAATTTGATGAGGTTTTTTTATAATTCTTCCATTTTTTTTCTTTTTTTGCTCAGATCTGCTAGTTCTATCAATTTTTTTTTTTTTGAATTCTTGTTATAGTGATTTTCTTTTCTAATTAATTAGATATATTTTATTGGTTTGTTTTGATTATGCTTGGATTTTTTTTATGTTTTGATTTTAGCAGAGCCACCAAAATTATCAATTTTTTCTCACAATATATGTTTTGATTTTAGGTTGAACCATGAACAAAATAAGAAGAATTGATTCTTTTTTTTAAAAAAAAAAAAGAGGAAAAATATTGATAACTTATAGCCTAGTAAACCAAATCCAATACGTAATGTTGAAGTTATGGTTGAACAGTCTCAATGTGCTTCAGTTTACAAAGAACCTGCATTGATTAGTGAGCAGTCTCTTACTAGAATCGACATTGCGCATTTAATTGGAGATCCAAGCAATCATCCTTAAATTTAAGAACACCCGGTTAATCAACAAGATGAAATTCGAAGGGCATGCATTAATGTGGGGCTATATCAACTTTTGATGTCTTAATATCAGCTGACTGGTGAAAAACATCCTCGTCGATTTTAGTCTCGTTGGTTCAAAAGTTATCCGTGGCTTGAATATTCAGAGAAAAATACTGCATTTTGTTCCCTTGCTATTTATTTCCAAGTAAACCATCTAGAAAGTCAGGATCAAACACATTTACTGTTAAAGGATTCAATTGTTGGAAGAAAGTTAATGATGGGGAACGGTGTGCTTTGTTTACTTATATGGAAAATATCCAAATTCAATTCATAGATTTGCTACCAAGTGCTTGGAAAATTTGAAAAATCAGGCATGTCATATTGAGAAGGTAGTTAAAAGGTAAATTACTCAAGAAAATCTAAATAATCGATGGCGTATTAAAGCTTCAATAGATATTATTTGTTGGCTCATATTTCAAGCATGTGCTTTTAGAGGGCATGATAAACATCCAAAATCAAAAAACTGAGGTAATTTTCTTGAAATGATGAAACTTTTAGCATCATACAATGAACAAGTAGGTGCTATTGTTTAGGGTAATGCTCCACAAAATGCTAAATACACCTCACATCAAATTCAAAAAGAAATTTTGCATGTCTTTGCTAGAAATGTCCAGTCTTCAATTTGTCATGAGATTGGTGATGTAAGATTTTGTTTAATTATTGATGAAGCTCGAGATGAATCCAAAAGAGAGCAAATGGCCTTTGTTATTAGGTTTATTGATAGAAGTCAATTTATACAAAAACAATTTTTAGATATAATTCATGTCAAAGATACAACTGCTTCAACTCTTAAGGAAGAGGTTTCCTTTGTTTTATCTTATCACAATCTTGATGTTCAAAATATTAGGGGCCAAGGGTATGATGGTGCTAGTAATATACGTGGAGAGTGGAATGGTTTGTAAGCTTTATTCATTAATGATTGCCCTTATGCATATTATATACATTGCTTAGCTCATCAATTAAAATTGGTTCTTATTACTGCAGCTAGAGAAATATCTAATGTTCACACTTTCTTTCAGAATTTGATTTTTATTATTAACATTGTTGTGCTTCTTGTGAGCGTAATGATGAATTATAGGCTTTTCAAGCAGCTACAAGTGAACATTTAGTTAATATTGGTGAGATTGAAATGGGTAAAGGAGTTAATCAAGTAAGTGGTTTGCAACAACCTGGAAATAACAGATGGAGTTCGCACTTCAAATCAATTTGTAGTTTGATAAAAATGTATAGGGCAACTTGCTTGGTTATTGAAAACATTGCTTTAGATGGATCTACTTATTCTCAACGTGGTGATGCGGATTTTTCATTTAAGTTGCTAATGTCATATGATTTTGCATTCATCTTATATATAATGAAGAATGTTATGGGAATTACTAATATGCTTTGCCAAGCCCTGCAACAAAAATCTCAAGACATTTTAAATGATATGATTTAGTGACTGCCACAAAGACTTTAATTCAGAAGTTTCTAATAGAGATGCTTGTTTTTCTAGTGTGGAACAATCTCGTTGTAAAATAAAATCAGTAGCAGTTGAATATCACTACCGGGTTGATATATTTACAGCTATCATTGATCAACAATTGCAATAGCTAGATAATAGAATTAATGAGCAAGCAATCGAGCTTCTTAAGTTAAGCACAACTTTAGGTCCTAGAAATAGCTATAAATTATTCAATGTTAAAGATCTATGCTTACTTGTTGACAAGTTCTATCCTGAAGATTTTTCTGACTAAGAAAAAATTCATTTGAGACTTCAGTTGCATCATTATGAGCTTGATGTACCCAATCATTCAAAGTTAAAGAACATGTCATTGATTGCTAATTTATTCAAGGATGGGTTGAAATAGAAAAATCAACAATTTATCCACTCATTGACAGGTTAATTCGGCTTATTTTGATTGTTCCTGGTTCGACAGCAACTACTAAACGAGCTTTTTCAGCGATGAAGTTTGCTAAAACAAGACTTTGCAATTGAATGAAAGATGATTTTCTTACAAATTATTTGATTGTCTATATAGAAAAAGAAATTGTTGAAAAATTCACAATTAATATGATAATCGATGATTTCTATTCTATGAAAGTACGACAAATACAATTAAAATAAATATATAAGAATCATTCTTTATTATTTTTTACTTTATTTCAAAGTTTATCAAACATAAATAACGTTTCGTTTTAGCTAATGTTTCATATATACTTTGTATGTTTGTATTTGATAGGTATAAAGACCAACAAAATTAAAATGATGGATACATTATAAAGATGAAATTAACTTCATTGCTTTAACTCAATTTGATATTGCTCCAAACCTCTTACCTTATACAAAGATCATTATATGTTTGTAGTAAGTTCTTTAAATAAAACTAAATAAATCAGTTTTTTTTTTACAACTCATGTACAATAAATTAAAAAAAAAACATTATATCTTGTTATATTAATTTTGACCCTCTAACAAATAATCCTAGCTCCACCTCTTACCAGGAGGACTTCATTTTAGGCACTTTACAACTACAGACGCCTTTACATTCTCTAAATTTCAAAGGATTCACCCATGGAACCAATCGAGAGATTACTTATTGAAATAGAGTATTTGTTGCAATCTTGAAGGCAAGACATTTAATGGCATGTTATTTTGTTATGGTTGATTGTACGAGAAAATGCACTCATTATATGAGCTTGTCTCACTCGTATACATGTGTTATTTTTGTGTGGTCAATTGTCTATGAATGGTAAACATTTGAAAGCGAGTTAAGAATAAAAATGATATGGTGTCTTTAAAATGTATGTGAGGTCGTCTAAATTAGGAGACTTTATACTACCTTAATTATTTACTTCTGGTCTTTCTTTTTAACATAATAGACTCTGTGTTTTGTTATTTATAGGGGTTGTTACCTCTTTCTCCCTCCCTCTTCTTTTTTTTCCTCAATTTTTCTTTCCATCTACGATGATCCTATTCCTATTCGATCAATTACAGATTTAGTTCACTCCATATTGAGGTTGTACCAGATCTCATAAGCCACATAACAAAGAAGGATTGAGGAAATATTTAATGGTTGTACTTTCTATTTCTTTTTTGAAAAGGCTGGTGAAGTCTAATGGAGCCTAACGAGGTGGGCGAGGATGTTTCCTGGGTGTGTGTGGTCTTATTTGATGGATCATAAGGATGTCTCAGCATGGTTGGTATTCAAACAAAAAGGGAAATTAGCAAGTTTTTCTAAGAATACTATAAAGATTGAATCTTTTAGAAAAATAGCAAGTACTCATAAGAAAAATCAAGATCAAGAAACTAAAAGGACTATAAAGATTTAGACTTTTCTAATAAAAACTAACATACATATGGTTAGATTATTAGGTCACAAAGAACCATATGATAGACTGCGAGATAAAGAGTTTCCTCTAATTGGTTGAGTCGGTGGGCAAGCGAGCTCTCTAGTCTAGTCTCCTAGGGTCTAAAACAGGGAGTGAGTCAGTTTTCAAGGGGAGACAACAAGTTAACAATCCAGTTTCTTTTCACCAATCTTGTGACTTAGCTCATTCCTTTTTTTTAAGACTAACATAGGTGTCTATATCAGCTTGCATGCACCTCAATTAATTTTACGGGTGAAGTTAACGACCATGTAAACCTTCAATGACCCCGAGGTTTGTGAGACTCATACTAATAACTTCTAGAAAATAAATCCAGAATCTAACCAGTTAAACTACATCTTTTAGAATTAACTTAGCTCATTCCTTTCTTACATAAGATAAAGGAGAGATGAAGAGGGATTTGCAATGATTTGCTATTAGTGGACGTCAAATATGTGTTTTTAAGGAAAAGAAAGAATGAACGATGGAGATTTGATTGTTTGGAGATGTAGATGGTGGGTGAATTTTATTTTTATTAAAATATTTCTATTTTCTATTTCTATTTTATTTTAAATAATAAACTATAATACTCCCAACCTGATCAAACTTGAGTGAAGTTTTAAAACTATAAATTACAGATGTTCGTATGTTTTATGGGTCCTCATGTCTTTGATTATACAATTGGCCACGTTAGACCTCTTATCACTTGTCTTGTCTAGCATCATTAACAAGTAACTTTTTTCTTATTATATGTATGCAACTACCGTTTAGTACAATTGATTGGTACATGTAATTAAGATGTGATTTAAAACACGATAAACGAGATTTGGGTTTTTATATAATTTCTCAATATTAAATATTAATGTTAATATAGTGTATGTTGCTAAAAAAGTTTGTTGTTAGATATAAATATAGTTTACATTTAAGACCTAAATAAAAATAGTATCCATTTATTTTTTTGGGTTAAAAATTTGTTAAAAACATGTTCTTTAACATAAAAACTATAACATGAAATATTGAAGTATTTACAACCAATTATAAATAAATAAATAAAATTGATCTAAAAAACCTCTTGATAGAGTTAAAGAAAAAAAATTCAAAAGCTTTTTCCCATATTGATAAGATATTGTGTTCTTTCTAAATCATTTTTCTCTACTTTTATTTTTTGTGGTTATTCTAGTTTTTACTTAGAGAGAAAAATGAGTTAGTTTTCTAAAGTTTTCTTGGGTTTAGTGTTGAAGTCTATTAACATTAAGTAGCACAATTACTAAATCCTATGAGATAATTTGCATTTATCGCTTGTATTGATTGGTGGGGAAAAATTATATCAATAATATAAGGATATAACTCTTATGAAAATCATATATTTTTATTTTATCATTTAATAAATACTTCAACAAGTAAGATTGATTTGATTTTTTTCATGCTTTTTAATTATTTAATATCTTTATATTTCTATCCTTGTTTTTTTTATGTTGGTTTGTATGCATGCTTATTTTATTCTTAGTAATTCATTTAACATAATATTTAGGTTTAATTATTAATCAGGTTTTATGTAAATAAGTTTATTTTTATTTATCTTTGGAAAAATAAATTATTTCTTTGAATTTAAATCCAACAATCTTAAAAAAAAATCTTTAAGGTTTAATTATTTTGAAAAAATTGGTTTAATTAATTGTGAAGGTTTTATTTAAATGCAAGCGAGTATTTTATTGTTTATGTTTTGTTTTCCAGTGTTTCTTATATTCTTCATATGAATTTTATTTGAGTATTTGTATTTATATTATTTATTTATTTATCAAATAATTTTGAATTATTTGATTAAAGAAAATAATGAAAACTTGTAAAACCCATAATAAATTGCGTAAATTTCAATCGGATAAAATATTATTTAAAAGAAAGTTTTCATGAATTAAGGTGAAAATTCTTAGAAAAATAGAATAAAACTCTAAGTAAATTAATGTATGAATTTGTGTATGAATAATATCAACTAACAGTGTAAACCCCTCATTTAATCATGAAAGTTTTTAACAAAAAAAGATGAAAATTATTAGTAGAATTTTATTATGATTAAGGGTGAAAGTCTCCATTAAATTAGCTTGAACTAGCCATGGAAGGAAGAACACCATTCCTCTCAATTTCTTCCAAAATTTATGTTTGTTTCTTCCAAATTGTGAGCTTGGAGGTGATTATGAGTGGTTTTTCTTGAAAAAACTAATCAAAGGTAGAATTGGTAAGAGAAAACAAGTCAAGGAATTGGAAATTCTAATGAGAGAAAGCTTGGATTTTGAATTGTTAAAAACTTACTAAATTGAGTTTAAATTTGGTTGTTAAGATGTTTTCTACAATCTATTTAATTGTTCTAGTTGTTTTGGTATGGGTGGATCACTACTAAATTTAACAGTTTTACCAACAGAAATTTTTTATCAGTATTTACATTAATAGACCGTCAGTACGTATGTTACCCGACAGACTCATGAACAGAAACAGTCCGTCAGAAAAACTCTCATCGGTAATTTATAGACTATCAGTGAACCTGTCGGTAATAGATATATTGATGGATTTACAGACAGGCAAAGTGCACCAATTATGAGTCAAACCAAAACTAGGAAACTTTTACTTACCAGATTGAAAACCAAACACAATGTCATCGTATTCCGACACTATGTTATACAATTCTTCACCTAAAAAAATAGCGGTGCAACATCCCTTTCAACTCTGCCAACAAAGAATTTCTTGCTGAACTTGTGATCTGTTGGTAAGAACCATTGGTGGCAGTAAAAAAAGACAATTTATCATCATTTATTAGCGTAAATGCCTTATTATTTTCCATACAGTATGAGCATGCTAGTTTTTCATATGTGCTTCAGCCAAAAACCATTCCATAAGCTAGAAAATCATTGATAGTCCACATCAAAGTTACCCTCATAAGAAAATTATGTTTCGTCGATATATCATAAGTCAACGCGTCGGGAGACCACAACTGTATCAACTCATCAATCAATGGTCAAAGATAAACATCTATATTTCAACCTCGACTATTAGGACCGGGTATGACCGTAGATAAAACATGAACTCCGACCTCATACACATCCTCGGTGGCAAGTTGTAAACCATTATACAACCGGCCAACAAGAATAAGGAGCAACAAATAATTGATAGCCTAAAATGAACATTTTTTTTATTCAACTGAAAAGTGAAAATGCATGTTGTTAAAGTGTTTCCATGCTTCACCATCGGAAGGTTGCACCATCACTCCATCAACCGCATTATGTGATTGGTGTCATGTCATGTCATGTGCTCAGCAGTTTTTAGTGACATGAATAACCTCTATAGTTGTCAAAACTCATTTCTGGGTTATTCCGCAATTCACACTTTTTTTTTCTCTTCAAAAAAAATATAAAAAAATCAAAAAATATTATATAAAAATATAACAGTGAAAAAAGGATGTCAGAACGCTCAGAAAATGGTCAAAAATTAGTTGAGGATTTTCAAAAATACAAAGATTGAAATTTGACGGTATTTTATTGACTGATGAGAGCCCTATTGACAAAAAAAATTCAATCTAAGGAAGAAAAGTCCAAAATCAGATGTTTATGGACTCAATTAAATTTTATTGAAGGTTTAATTGAATTTATAGAGGGTTTGATTGCAAGAAAAATTGATTTTGAAGTCAATTTAGGCTTTAATTGGAAGAAATTAAAGTTTTGGGGTCAAATTACAATTTGTGAGAGTAAATTTGGTCAAATCAGGGGCTTAATTACATAAATATTGAAGTTTGATGGCCAATTAGGGACTTAATTGAAGAAATTTGAAACTAAGGACCAAATTGGAAAAGGCGTGTAAATAGAAGGGTTGCAATTAAAACCAGATCAAGGGCCAAATTAAAGAAATTAGAAGTTTATTGCTCAATTGAGGGTCAAATTACACTAATTCAAGACCAAGGACCAAAGTGAAAAAGGCAACTAACTTCAGGGACGCAGTTTGATTTTTAGCAGGGATGCAATTGCATTGATTTTTAAATCAAAATTACAATTTAGGACTTGATTGAACAAATCACAAATTGAGGACCAATGTGAACTCTGACATGTTTTTGTCGCCTTTTCTTTTTAAATGAAACGGCGTGTTTTGTCTAAAATGGCGTCGTTTCATACACTGTTCACTGTTAAAAAATAAAGACCCAAATAGTGTCATTTTGAATGGCACTGTGGGTCTTCTTCTTTCCCTGGACACGCGAAGCAGGGGAAGAAGAAGATTTTTCTTCCTCTGTCGTCGTTATCTCTCTCTTCAAAAAGACACTGACTCCCTTTTAAAAAGACACCGACACCACCCCCACTTGCCCGAAACTTTCCACGTGTTGGAGAAGAGGGAGGAGATGTGTTCCTCGGGCAGTTTTTTGGGCGGCTACACAGTGGCTTTCCCTGCCTCTCTCTTCCTTGTTTTTCCTATAAATACAAAGGAGAGCACAAAAGAAAAGGGAGAAAGCAGAGGAGGGGAGCAGAACAAAAGAGAAGAGAATACAGAGGACAAAGTAGAAAAGAGGAGGAGAAAAGGAAAGGAAAAAAAACAGAGGAGAAAAAAAACAGAGGAGGGAGAAGAATAAAAAGGAGAAGCACCGTCGGCCGCAGCAATCCCTCCACCATGACAACAACACCGTCGCTGCCAGCAGCACCTCCTCGACGCCACCCCAGGTAACCTCCTACTGCCTCGTTTATTTCCATCTTGTAGTCCCTTCACATTCTGCAGCTGATAAGGGGGCTGGTTACTATGCTTATACATAGTAACCAGCCCATTTGGTTTTGGGCCAGGTCAGGCCCAGCTCACTGATCTGAGTCGGGTCCAGCCCATTTCAAAAAATAATTAAAAGAAAAAATATTTTTCAATATTTGTGATTTCCCCGCGTGTATTGTTTTACGTTATTTTGTTTAATATCAATCTGTTTTTGAAAAAATACGAATCCAGTATTAAAATACTTGATTTTCGTCAAAACTTCCAAAAATACAAAAAAAAATTGAAAAAAATAAAAAATGTTTTTGTGCATACGGCCAAGTGTCTCAAAGTTTAAAAAAAATCATATTGTGTTTGTCATACACTAACAAAAAATGTTTTAGCATGCATTTTAGCTTTAATAACCAATTTATTAAAGTCAAAAGAACATTGGTCAAAATTTCAAAAACAACAAAAATTTTATTTTGTTTATCTTTTAGTATTCGGGGTACGACATTACACGTAATATGTCTTCTGGATATTAAATTCCTTTTTTTGAACGCTAGAACAGTTAGGTTTTACCGCATTAAGATAAGAACCTCCTTATTAAGGAGGGCTTTTCTTGAAATTTAGACAGACTAGAAAACGCAACAAAATCTTAGATTTTGATCAGACAAATAAAACAATGCAACTTACTTTAGGTAGGGCGTAGTTAGGGTGCTAATACATTCCCTTTACGCAACCATTCTCCGTACCCAATCTTTGAGACCGGTTAGGGTTTCTAGTGACCAGAATACTAGGTGGCGACTCTCAGTCCATATTTTACTGATAAAAGACAAGAATTTCTTATCTTTTCCGATATTTGCCAAGAAGACCATTTACATTTTCCCTTGAGGAGTGGACGATCGTCGCGACGCTGCACATGTGCGACAACAATCTAGGTGTGATTGAGAAGTATCTAAGTTTTTTATGTGCTACAAGTGTCTTTCCCTACCAGTTCTGGGTTTATAGCAGGAATTCCCACATGTTCTGCACTCAATCAGCTTAGCATTTTCAAGGTAATACAACATACAGAAGTTTGGGCATACGTTAATTTTCTAGTATTCTAGACGAAGGGATTTTATCATGGACTTAGCAGCATAAAAGTTCTTTTTTAGCCTGTTTCCTTTAAGTAAAATGCTTCTCGTCCATTCGACAATTTTGTTATAATCGGCCTCACTCAACCCATAATCCGACTTGATGGTAAACACTTGTACAACGGCTGATAATTTATTGTGATTTATGCAGTCATCTTATAATGGTTCATTATAATCTTTTAAAAGATAAAAAAAAAATTCTGATTGCGTCTGCATTAGGTTCTTCATCTACGATTAGACATTGATCGACATGACCCTGATTCATTCTCATCGCATCCATAACTGTAGTCTTATAAAGATTATTGTTGTCAGTTTCAACTCCATGCACGTTGTTAGCACTACTATCCTTTCTACCATGATCTCGTGAGGAACAAATGGTTCTCTATGTGCATACCAACACATGTATTCCTCCATGAACCCTTTGTATAGAAGATGCATTGTTACAACATCTAGATAGAGAAACTTTTTATTTTGACACCTTCTGCATGGATACCTAATACCGCCTCCACAAATATTTCTCGGAATAGATGTTGCGTAATTAATAAAATATTGAACCTCATTACAATAATCAATCCTTTACAATCCGTAGGATGAATCCTTGTACATCCATGAATGATCAATTAATTAACTATGTTAAAATAATCAACCTACTTTCATATTATCAATTATCTACGTAGATACAAATTTGTACACATTAATTTATAAAAATTACAACTCGGTAATAAAATTGACAAAATATAAAATGGACATGTTAAACAAGTCATTATTTATATCATCACAACATACCAAAGTTGGTAATTCGACATAAGTTTCAACAATTAGCAAGCAAATATAATTTTACAAAATCTAAAACAAATCATAACATGTACCAAATCATGTATCCATACAACAAGTTTGTTTGAGAAAAACCAATAAAACAAGTTAACACTCAATCAAAATACATATACTACAAAAAATATGCAATAAAAAAATTGACATTTCAAAATTGTTTTCAAATTAAAAAAAAAAGATAGATTTACTTACTTAATATGAAAAATCCCCAATAAAATTGTTGTTGTGACTAGAAAAGTCGAGAAAGGATGGGAGGTGATATGGGGGGTGGGGGGCTGTTAGTTGTAGATTTGGAAGGGGTTTGTTTAGTTGTAGAGGGGAAGAAGAAGAAATAGGGGAGGGAAGGGTCGATGGCCAGTTCATATATTAACTATTTCCGATGAATTTACCAACAGAATATTTCTATCTGTCAATCTATCAGCAATTATGTCAGTATAAATAACACGTCATTGTATGGCTTTTCCAGTTTGAATCCAATTGTAATTTCATCGATAAAAGCGTCCACAAAAAATACATGTCATTGTACTTTTTGGTTTTTTAAATTCTTTTTATTTCGACTATAATCCCCTCGGTATTTACCGACAGACTATTTATGTCGGTAAATACCTACGGATTTAGTGATGGAATAAAATTGGTTGGTGATTTCATTTGTATTCTTAGATTTTTTTGGTAGTGTCTAGGATATCTAATGGCTTGATATTGTCACAATCTTATTATGTTTAGAATTAAAAAAAATCTAAATATAGAAATAATATTGTTAAAATACCAATAATAGATATAGTGTATGTCTATCTAAAAATAAAGGTGAAGGGAAACTCCAATTGGAATATTCTTGAATTACTAGAAGCTTAATGTATGTTATAAACTACATAAGACTAGTTATTATATACTCAGTTAGCAAGCTAAGTAGATTTACCAATAATTGAGTTTTAGATCATTGAAATGCAATAAATAGGATACCTTAATACTTTAGGGATATAACAATGGAAATTAGATATCTTATACTAAGAATTAAAAATCCATAAGTGGATATGTTTTTAAATTCGGTAAAAAAGTCCTATATTAAATATCCTTCAAGAAAATATGTATTAGAAGACTCATGATGAAATCAAAGTTTATTGATCTAGATAAAACTAGAAAGGAAGTCATGTGATATTCCATGCTAGCCAAAGCCAATACCAATGATTTGCATCTATTGCAAAATCAAGTCAATAATTGGAAGGACATAAAATAACATGTATAATAATAAGTCTAGACACATACATCAAAGATATAATACCAATAAACAATAGATCTTGAATGAAATTATTTCCATTGATTATGTAACGGTTAAAGAAAAATATTATGAATTCGCTTACTAAATGTTTAACAAGAGAGCTCAAATATAATTCATTATGGAAAATAAGCTTGAAGCATTTAAAGATGAAAGAGTGTCGTGATGGTAAACTTATCTAATTGACTATAGATCTTAAGATCTAGGTTTAAAGAGAAAACTAAGTCGTGTGTCACTCTTAATAGCACTACAAAATAATTATTTCCTATATTTGTTAACAAGGATGAGTTGTGCTCTAAATGATTCATATATCTTGGTTTACCTTATGGAGTATTGCAGAATAATCTTGTTGAGAGATCACCCATATGAGTAAGAAATATAATCGTCTCTATGATAATTTCTACATGCTAAATTCTCTAATTACTCATGAAACCAGAAGATATTCAGGGCCAAAATAAATATAATTATGAGAACTAAAAAAATCCAAAAAAAAACTATGTGAGTACTATTGTTTTCATTTACACAAAAAGTTGAATAGTTCAATACATTATATTTACTAACTTGCAAGTAAATCTAATAGTATTTCAATAAAAAAGACTCAAAATAAAAGACTATCTATCTTGATATAATA
>Ga0325414_1000829_pt1 | contig 27577 bp, 27 predicted proteins | sample PopdelMetagenome_8_FD_206183 | JGI IMG/M metagenome (GOLD analysis project Ga0325414, IMG submission 206183) | Populus deltoides microbial communities from Bellville, Georgia, United States - Leaf-PdKOR-R3 | ecosystem: Host-associated > Plants > Phyllosphere > Phylloplane/Leaf | place: USA... | reverse complement strand
AAAAAAAAAGATGCTAATGAAAATACATGAATGTCTACACAAGGATGTCGAGTTAGGACATCACATGAATTTGTTGCTGTCAAAAGTTCGTTTAGGAATTAATTAGGCTGGCCAGGAATTAATTAGGCTGGCCATGGAAGAAGTACTCAAGGACAATAATTTTTCAGTTAGATCTTGATGGTTTAATCGATCCAAAAGGGTGGAGAGAATGGGATGACAATTATGCTCTTTCGACTTTGTTTTATGCAGAGTATCAAAATACAGGTTTTGGTGCATCTATTACTAGAAGGGTAAAACAACCTGGTTTTAAAGGGTCCCCTGTTGAAAAAAAAAAAGGTATGTAATAGCTAATTTAAAAGAATAAAGTTAAAGAATTAAAAAAAATAAGAAAAATAATATTTTATTAAGAGTTTTCTCAAAAGATATATCTTTATAACTCTTCTCTATATCTCTCTATATTTGTGTATAATACTTAAAATTACAAGCCTATTTATAGACCTTTAATCCTAGATAATTAAGGAATTAAACTATTCAAAGAAAATTCTAATATAATAAGAAATCTAATATTTTAATTAAATAAAAATTCTAATAAACTAGTATATTATAAATCATTATTCAACAAGGATTCTTACATTAACTAAAATTCTTTCTTTAGCTAATATTAAAACTCTTACAAACTCTAAATTCTATTAGTTAGTTTAAATTCTACTTGATATTGAAATTCAATATCCCCACGAGGCTAGTCCTTTTACGTCGAGTAGGTTCATATAAGGCTAGTCCTTTTATATTGAGCTTTTCAATTTGTTTTTTTAAGATATACTAGCAAGTTTTTCAAGAGGTTATTTCTGATATTTAATGTGTTTTCATCTCAATATTAGATGAAAATATCGTGGTTAATTTTTTTTTTTTAAAGATACACTATCAATGTCTAGAAATTATTTTTGCACTTAAATTATTTTTTGCTCTGACCTGCTATGTATTACCAATAATTTGCTAATTTATATATAAATCTAAGTAATTCCAGGTTGATACCCTGTATCAATAAAATCGAAATTTATAAATGAAACTCATCATGGATATATCAATTGACATGGATACCATCTTTGTAAGAAATTGATTGCAAAACTTGAATTTGATATATGAAACATAATAAATTGGCTAATTATCATAGGCAACCATTACCGTAGCTTATTTTCAATACTTACTGAATAGTTAATCACTAAGATTTAATAATTATATGCTTATCATTTTTTTAACTTAATTCTCTTGATCAATGAAATTTCTCATCTGTAGAATAAAAATAATGATAAAAAAGAATATGTGAAAGAAAACAGGGAAAGTTGTTACCATTTAAAAGACAAATTCATAAATGAAGAGTTAATTATGTGTGATAAACTTTGTGAAAAACTTTAATAAATTTCCCTGGAACTGTTTGTAGATTGTTTTGATTATTGATATTATGATAGTGATTATTTTTTAAAATTTGTTTTGTTTAGAAATATATTAAAATAATTTTTATTTTTTTAAAAAAATATTTTTAATATTAATTTTCGGACTAGAAAGTTTTTTTTTTTTGTGTAATAAAACGATGGGCATGTGAATTAATAACTAGACATACATTTAAATAAATGATACAATATATTAAGAACGTCGGAAATTATTATCCTCGCTGTAACCACCACCTATACCTTTTTCAAAGGTTTGTGACTGTTTCTGTGAGATATTATAACATGTTTGGGGATTTTAGGTTAAAAAACAACAGAAAAGTAAGAAAAAGTATGAAAGGGGCAAGTTTTTGTTAGATATTTAACAGTAAAAGGTAAAATTGAAACTTCTTTAAAACTGTTTGGGTTATATTGGACATTTAACAACTTCAAGGGCAGAAATGAAATATTGATGAATCTTAAGGTTAAAATTATATACTCTACCTTCTTTTCTTGTTGCAGTATGCGGCTCAATAAAAACCCACCAGGTGTCTCGGTTGACCTTGGTTAAAGCTTTGACTTATAGACATCTTCAAATTTCACAGGTTCATCTACGTCTCCTCCGTTTTCCTTCTTTCAAAACCCTAGCCTCCATCACCAATCCCACCGAGGCAGTACAAAGCCAGAAACAGAACTGATAGGGTTTCATGGCCGGTGGCGCTGATGCGACTGATACTACAGCTACTATTACCTTATCGTGCGCTCGATGTGGCAAACCTGCGCATCTCCAGTATTTAATTCTTTCAAAAATCTCTCTCTAAACCTGAATTATTTTTTAATAATTATTATTATTGTGTGATTGTTTATATATATTTATTTATTTAATTTTAGGTGTCCAAAATGCATTGAATTAAAGCTTCCTCGTGAACCTGCCGCTTTCTGGTAATCAATAATTGTATGATTTTTTTAAAAAAATTAATTAGACAAATCAAGTTTTTTTTATTTGTTTTTTTGAATTAGTTCGCAGGATTGTTTTAAGGCGTCGTGGAGCTCTCATAAATCAGTTCATACGAAGGCGAAGGAGGAAGAAAATAGGGATGGAAGTAGTGAAGGTTGGCTATATTGTGTGAGGAGAGGACAGGGTCGAACTCCGAAACTTCCACATTTTGATTGGACTGGGTATATCTCTACGATTTTTGTTGTTTTCGATTGGATTGCATGTATCTAAACCCTTCCTGTTAGCCAAATTTTAGTTCTATTGGTTGTGAAATAAGAACGAGTTTTGTTTTTGTGCAGGGGGTTAAGACCGTATCCAATATCTCCCTACCGTGTTGTTCCTCCTCACATTGATCGACCTGATTGGGCAGTTGTTGTGTGGGTTTTTTTTTTTTTTTTTTTTTTTTAATGTTCAGTAGTGGCTTTTACATATTGTTTATTTTAGCGAAATTTGACCATAAATTTTCCGGGGTGTCGACCACTTTTGATCCGTGTATTGTCCATTGACTCTTTATTTCTCATTTGTTTTTATCATGTTACATAGCCAATGAATGCTTCTTGTTTACATTGAACCTCCCTTTATTTTGTTTCACGGGCATAATGTAGTACTGATGCACCTTTCTTCTTTGACAATAATCCGTAGGGAATCCCTAAGATTGAACCCAGCAGTGATTTGCAGCATGTTGTGGAGGTAAACTGTATTCTTAACCTTCTACATGGTTATTATTTCATTGTTTGACATGTAGTCATGGTGGACTTTATTTTCGTTGTTCTATATTCCTCTTTCTAAATCTACTTATCTATGTCGTAGATCAAAACTCCTGAGCAAATTGAGAGAATGCGAGAAACTTGTCGAGTAAGTTGTTGCCCTGCCCCCCAACTCTTCTAAGTATATTCAAAAGTGAACCTGTCTTGCTTCATTCTTGTCTTTTAACCTTCATGCCAATTTCGTGACTGTATTCTTAAGCTATGATTGCATTTGTGGATAATAGTAATGTCAAAATTCTCTATAATGGGATTAATATCTGATGAATCATTAGTGCAAGAAATTATATTTAAGATCTTCCATGCTGTTTCTATAAAGAGAATTAAGTAGGATCTGCTTCATACCCAATCAACAAGCACCGTACCAGCATCATCGACCATTGCTTTATCTGTTGCTTCCTTTATTAGGTGAAAAACAAGAGTACAAAGAAATATTTGCCCTGAACAAGGAAATCTAACTTGCAGATTATAATATAAAATTAACGGACCATCTGGGATGAGAAGCCAACTCCTATGTGAAAATTAATGGATGATATATTTTTGCATGGACACCACACATGTAGGAACAGTTTTGTTTTCCAAGTAACTTCAAAACTCTGTAGCTTTCCACTGTAGTTCACATATTTATTTATTTATTTTCATGTTTTGTTTTTGAAGGTTTTTCATTTGAGGTGAGGAGCCAGGGGTGGATATATTTTTACTTAGGTTAGGTGTGAATTTCATTTTCATATTTAATGCAATCAATCTAGGATGTGGTAGTCTTATCTTGATTTAGCATTGCAACGGCGTACGAAGTGTTTAGGCTATAAAGAATTGAGTGAAGAAAGCAGATCCATGGGGCTGACTCCAAGTCGGTGGAATTGAGACTTCATTAATATCTTCATTTTAAAGCTAAATAATGGACTGCAAATGAGTAGAGGATGTGGGATATTTTTTCTTGAGAAATTGCAATTGAAGACAGCTTCCACCTAGGCATAATATTGAAACATTTTCTGAAGAATCAGCTTTTTTTGCATGTTCTGACTCTTTTTTTGTTTGTAAAGAATGGTGCAATATGTAACCATAACTGGAATTGTAACAACACTAGTTCACCTTGTTTTCTTGTTTGTGTGTGAATTGAAAACATCTGTTAATATCAGATAGCAAGGGAGGTTCTGGATGCTGCTGCACGGATCATTCGCCCTGGTGTGACAACAGATGAAATTGACAGAGTTGTTCATGAGGCAACTGTTGCAGCTGGTATTTGGATGTTAATGATTTCTGTATTTATCCTTCTAGCTATGCCTGAGAGTTATTCACAATTCATTAACTCCTGTGAATAGGTGTCATTATTCGGTCTAAACTTTCGTTTGCTAAACCTTTTTTTCTTGAACCGTGCTGTAGGTGGATATCCATCTCCTTTAAATTATCACTTCTTCCCAAAGTCATGCTGCACGTAGGTAGTCCTATTGTGTACCATTTCAATATGTTTCCTTCACTTGTGATCCATAATTTAAGAGGGTGTGACTGTCTGTTGTAGGTCAATTAATGAAGTAATATGTCATGGAATTCCTGATGCCAGGTACGAGTCAAGTTCAATCCTGTAAAATTTTGTAATCTTGCTTTCTTGTGCAGAATTTGCGCTAATACATTCTGGAACCATGGTGTTTTATCCTATTTGTTTGTCATATAATATATACCTTTTAATTTTACCCATGCATGCTATCATATTTCGTCATAAAACTCCATTAACATGAGTGGACTTTACAACCACTTTGACTGCTTAAGTTCTAATAACTTCCTGATATTTCTTCTATTTTTCTTTTTATTGTTTCAGGAAATTAGAGGATGGTGATATAGTAAATGTTGACGTGACTGTGTGTTATAAAGGTGTCCATGGTAAGAAATTTTCTGACTCGTTTGTGAGTAAATCAAGTGTGATGAAGATAGTCCTTGATCTAGTGGTTGATTCATTGTGCAGGTGATCTTAATGAAACATACTTTGTGGGAAATGTTGATGAAGCATCTCGACAATTAGTCCAATGTACTTATGAGTGCTTGGAGAAAGCAATATCGATTGGTATGTGCCATTTTTTTATTCTGAGTGTACGATCTGTTGAACTTATGTTTGAATTCTCCATGTGCTATCACACTCTGGCTGATGTCATGCTTTGCTTGTATAAGTTTTCACCCAGGAAACTTATCGATTTTTAATTTTAAGAATAAAAGCTAATTTAGAATGTAGTAACTGAAAAGGTCAGGTGTTTAACCAAGTTCTACCTGTTTGACTTTGATATGGATTTTCAGCGTTTTTTTTTTGTGCAATTATCTTGTTAGATCATCCCATCTAAATTCCGAGTTCTTATTTCTGAGTTTTGCGCTCCTCTTTTACTTTTAGTGAAACCTGGTGTACGATTTCGTGAAATTGGAGAAGTAATTAATCGTCATGCTACAATGTCGGGGTTGTCTGTGGTAAAGTACTTCAGCACTGTCATTGGATGAAATCTTCATAGTTAGCTGTTTACCGTGTTAATAATTTCCCTTGTTTTTTTTTGTCAAAACAGGTGAAATCATACTGTGGTCATGGTATTGGAGAGCTTTTTCACTGTGCTCCAAATATTCCACATTATGGAAGTATCCTCAGTAAATCCAGCTTTTTTATCTAGTATTTAGTAAAGAAATTAAACCAATGTTTGAGGCTTTGAAATTGCAAAATGATGCCGAACTGCCCCTTCAGTACTATATAACATAATAGATTAAGCCTTTTTTTTAGTTTGTGCGCATTGTTTGCCTTAAACCAGAGCAGGAAATAAAGCAGTGGGTGTAATGAAGGCTGGACAGATCTTCACTATTGAACCCATGATTAATGCAGGTAAATTTACAAGGTTCTATAATTGATGGAATTTCTCTCAAAGCTCTCGTCGCCTGTAGCTTCTAACTCAAATGATTTCCCGAGTAGGGGTTTGGCGTGATCGGATGTGGCCTGATGGATGGACTGCTGTCACCGCAGATGGCAAACGCAGTGCTCAGTTTGAGCACACGCTTCTGGTAACTGACCTTTTGGTTTTATCTTCATGACTCCCCCATTTACTTCTGCCTCTAATAGTTATTGCGGCCTATTATCGCGGTCGATTTAGACAAGTGGCCCTGCATCTTCACTGCATCTGGGTACCATATCTGGGAATTTCTTCACACTGCAGTGATTTCTCATTCTTCAATTTCTCATTACTTGATAATGGCAACTTCATGTATAATCGTCCCTGTAGCATCGCATATTTATTCTTTTGCTGATTGTATTGTTATGCAGGTGACAGAAACTGGAGTAGAAGTTCTTACCGCAAGGTTGCCTTCATCGCCTAAGGTGTACCCCTGGCTAAATGAATAGTTATTGATAACTTGTTCAAGTGAGGGTGTAGTACCATCAAGATCCGTTCCTACGTTGTGCCATTCATGACAGGTCTTGAAATATTGCACGAGGACTTCTGGAATTTGTGTGTGTAACAATCAGGACACCAAACATTCAATTTTGCACCAAGGCCCCACCTTAATTATTAGAGATGTACAATACTTTCATCTATATTTTTGTTATGAATTATGGTTGTAACTTTTTTTAAATAATGACGATGAGTGTTTACTTTTTGCGATTTTTTTTTTTAAAAAAAGCACGATTGCAGGTTTTTGGCACAACCTAATTAGTGTTTTATGGATTTTCCCAGTGATATAAAACAACTTTGCACATTCCAGTTGCTTGGGCTGCATTATGGCTAGGTTGGTGAAGTGTGGATTTTTTATTGTCTCTGATTTTCTTTTTTTTCCCAGTGATATAAAACAACTTGATCCTCACTTACACTGGAAGACATGTAGTGTTTAGCTAGTGCCTAGAGAGGCTTCTGTTCATAATTGATCTTCAGGTCAATTACATGTCTTTTCTTCTACTCCGTCGATTTGATTATAAAAGATGATTTCTTAGATGTTATTTTTTAAAATTAATATTTTTTTAATTTTTTTTAATTATTTTGATGTATTACTAAAAATAATTATAAAAAAATATTATTTTAATATATTTCTAATTAAAAAAATATAAAAAAATACTTTAAAAAACAATGAAAAAAATATCTGTTCGAATAAAAATTTTCTTGAGCATATTTATCCAGTTTTTAGCCAATTTAAACGAGAATAAAAAATGTTTTTAAAATTTTTTAAATAAAATCTTATTATGTTTTTTTTTTCTGGAAAATATGAACCACGGGAAAAACTAACTTTTTCCAAATAAAAAATTAGAAAAAACAGACTGGTAATTTTAGGGAGGCTTTATTAACAAAGCCCAGCCCAGTATATGTAAATCTTCCAAATAAAAAATTAGAAAAATGGATTGGTAATTTTAGGAAGCCTCTATTAACAAAGCCCAGCCCAGTATCTGTAAATTTTGTGCAAAACAGCAGACGAATTCAGGTTTGGTTTGGAACCAGATCAAGAAACACGGTCCGACAAAAAATCACTCGTTTACACTGTGGACCGGCCATGACCTTCGAATGGGTCAGACGGCCCGCACATTTTACTGTTTTAGACATGGTACAATTTACAAAAAGGATACACGGACCAATCGAATTGTACACCTCCAAAAGTTAAAGAATCCTCGCTCCATGAGAAAAACCTTAGGAAACGTACCTCGGTAAAGCGGGAAGAGGGGTGTGGGGATATGAATCAAAACCCAGTTGACCCGACTAACGAGGAATATGATGCATTTTCATCATTCGTGGCAGGTTGTTTCTCGCTGTCCTTGTTTGGTAGTTTATCTCTGGGCTTGACAAGAAGTCCCAGTTCCACACCAGCCATCTCGTACAATTCTAATTTTTGAAGCTTGGTTGCCTCAACGTCTCCATCCCAGCAGGTTTCAGAAACAATTTCCAGTGCTTTCTCCATCTTGTCCTCAGGTACAAGATTCCCATTTTGTAGTAGGACGATGTAAACTTGTTCGGCAGAAGCTTTCCTGATCTGAGAACAGAAGAGACAACGTAGATTTCAATTCACTGGGTTGCTAATCAACGAAAGAGAGTTCACACGCTATATAAATCAAATGCCAAATCCCAAACCTTGGGATATCGGTGGCCAAGCAAAGTGAGAAGATGAGTGAATGCCCGAGCATTGATGGTTTCCAAGAGTGAAGCAATATATCCAAGTATAGCAATACCAGAGTATAATTTTGCAAAGTCCTTGGATCCCTTCAACTCAACAGCAAGGGAATCCAAAACACTAGCACAGAAGACTGGAGTTTGGTCCTGGAAATTGAAATGGAAAGGTATTTCAGCATGTCGTCAAACCATGGAACAGAAAAATAACAAATCCACCGGGAAATTTCATTCATGATTTCAATAGCAGCAGTTTGTATTTGTCCGGAGTAATGTTGAGATCTTCACTGTTAGTGACAGCAGATGCTTGCATCAATGAAATCAGAATCTGAAAGCAATATTCTTCCCGTGTACTAACAGTGAGATCCTCGCATCAATTTTACAAAAATAAGTAAATTGCGCAAGCCAACAGAAAAATAAGATAGGACAGCTAACCTCCATATCCAAGAATATTTTTTTGCTGAAAAGAATCTCTATTGTCTGAAATACACAAGACTAATGGTCAGTATTCTGAAACTCCGTGAATAAACTTGAAATTCAGGGTAAAAAACAAAACTTAGAATTTCATTGTCCCAAATTAAACAATGTGTACAGGCGCACAAACATTTGTTACATAGAAATACTAATAGAAAGATGAAAAAAAAAAGGGAAAAAAAAAGACAGCTCATCAGCTTATGGAGGGAAAATATGAATTGCAACTACCTAAGCATCATCAGCAAGATTCTTTAACTAAGCCTTTAAATAAAATTATTTTGCTATTAACTAGTCGCTACAGCTTTACCTCAATTACTTGTTAAAGCAGAGAAAATGCATATCTTTAAGAAAAAACAAAAATCCCATTACCTTCAAAGTGGGTACAATAACTCTATCACATTTCTTGTACTGTTGGAGAACCCAAAGCATGTCAGCAGATAGCATATGCTCTCTTGACCTTCTATCATTGGACTCTTCAGTTTCACCCGGTTGAAGATATTTCAATAATGCAGAGATTGAAGCCTTCCGTAAAGAATCTTGCAACCCACCAATCGAAATAACTAAACCAGACAATACAGGTCTGCTATAACAACTAAACCGGAGTAATTGTACAAAGTGTTGATATGAAAAGGTGGGTACCTACAAGCAAGCCACAATCACCTCCTTGTCAAAGAACTCAAATCACAAATAACAACTAAAATGGAGTAACTGTACAAACAGTGGACTGTAAACTTACTCCCCACTTTAAATCAGTTTCATTAGGAACAATTTCTTCCAGATTTTCTCTGTAAGGGATAAATGGAATAAATATTGCCTTGTTGTACAAAATCCTCTGCAGAACCTTTGCAGCAGCTTCTCTTATTTTGTCCATCTTCTCCACAGCTTGCTTAGCAATTCCGCCAATAACATTGGTAGCGAGATTTGCATCAAAAAATGAGACAGCCTGGTTATTATCAGCCACATCATTATTAGGCCTCTCTGACATAGACTCAACACCATGTGCTTTTCCGTTGGAATCCTTAATGCAAAGGATGTATGTACATGTTTCAAGGCCTTCCATAGCAGCCTCACGAACCCAAGAACCCACATCACCTCTGTTATCAACAGAATAGTCATCAAGAGCTTTAAATAAGCTCAGCATAACTTCATTTTTTATCAGATGATACAGAGACATGCCATCCTCTCCACAACAAATACTGGAACAGTCTCTTTCCTGAGTTAATGTCTTCAACACTAGTATGAGTCCTTTGACAGCATTAACTCGTGCTTCAGCATCTCTGTCCTCAGGTTTATTCTATAGAGATTATCCACAAACATGAGTCAGAAGTCCAGTACGATCCAAAGCAAGAGTTTTTAATAAGAATCACAACTTTCCCGACACGCACCTCTATCATGCAAGAACTAGAAAGCTTCAGAAGCACATCTCTCCACCTGTTAGCCAAAAGTTCATATGGCAAAACACCTAGCGCCATTGCAGATCCTCTTCTTACGGCAACATTTTGATCAGTCAGCTGTTCCAGGTATTTTGATGTTATACTGCTGGCACCTTCATTATTTGTGGTGACGAGGTATGCTCGAACGAAGTGTTCTAGGGCTTTAACAGCATCATTCTGTACATGTTTGGAGCAATAGATTCATCAATTCAGACTATCAGCAAGAAAAAAAAAGGTACTGGCAAAGAAAATCTAACATTACAACACAAACACCTGTATTTGAGAATTAGGATGCCGTAAATTTTCGCTAAGAGTATCAAGCAGACTCCTTTTTATCTTTTCTGGTAATAACAAATGCGATGATGAGATACATTCAATGAACCGAGAAACAGCAGAACGCATTATTTCTCCACCCTTCCCGCGATAAAGTCGTGCTTTCTCAATAGCAGGAACCACACCAGCAACTTGTTTCTGTTTTTCTACAAAATAAAAATCGCAGATACTAAAACCTGGTTTATGCAAGTCGTAAGCTCAAGCTTCTTCCTTGAACTGGGATTCTAGAACCAGCATAGAGAAGATAGCATAAACTGAGTTATAAAATTTTGCCCATGTACCAATTCTTATCCATCAAATAAACAGGAATCTCATTTCCTCAAAATGAGAAAGAGTGAAAACCCCCAAACCTTGTTTTGCAGCCATCTCACAACAAAACACCTGAGTTAGCGCAGTTCACATCCAGCATGAACTTTAAATTATTGTCTAAGATTTCAAAAAGTTACTTCATTTGAAATCTCAACAATCATTCATAAAAGAAAAGCATATGGACAACAAGTGATTTTCCTACGTAATTTATTAATAATGTAGAGGATATAATCAAATTGATTGTATCCAATCTGGATTTCTTTCTCAATATCATTTCTTTTTCTCTCACATTGTTAGAAAAACAAACTCTGAAATTATTCTAGCATAGTATTAATCACATAAATAGCCTTAAAGCTACAAGCTCTTAAGGATATAAGCATAAAATGGGAATAAAATAGAAAATCCTAAAAGTGTGTATTTTTAGAAACAGAGGAACCATGCACATTAAATCTCTGAAAGTTCAAATAAAAAGTTTTCATTGCATTTGTGAGAAAAAGAAAAGTTGAAAGAAGAAAAAAGAGTACTAACCAGTGGCAAGAGCATAGTCAAATCGGTGCAAAGCCAAAACAATTTCTGCAGTTGCTAAGGTTGCACCATGGCGCATGCAAAGATCAGATGAGAGAGTAGAAGGAATTAATTTCTCCAGAACAAATCTTGCAAAATACTCAGGGTCATATTTGACAAGAGCAGAAAGGGCTTCTCCAGCAAGTTCTCTCAAGCCTTTATCCTAAAGTAACCAGCTACAACAGTCATGCACTTAAAACTACAACAACAGTAAAACCATATGACATGCAAGAGTTAAGCCAAATAACTTATGTTGTGCCAAGTGCTATGAGCATTTTACATCTGATAATCCTAGGCAAGCCAACAGATACCCACCCCAAAACCTCAAAATGAAAAAGGTTGTTGAACTTAACTAAACTTGATGATGCAATGCAACCAAGGTAGCAATGACCAAGGTCATATATCATCTCTAGTCTCAACAGATAATTTGAAACGAAAAGATAAGACAAAAGCAAAGAGAAATAGATATAGCTAGCATCATTGTAGAGATAAAACATAGAAGAAGCACAAAATATAAGTGCTTGAGAGCATACCCAGTGACCAATCTTGTTGTGCAGCAGCTCTTCTGCAAACGGATAAAGGTATCCTTCATACTGAGCAATGTAGGCAGCAACATGGAGGTAAGAGTTTACTCGTGAAGAAAGTGAAAAATAATCTGCGGTATTCACTATGTCAATGCCATGTGGGTAGTTCCCTTGTCTTCCAACATTCTCCTGAAAAGCAGCTGCAGCTGCTCTTCTGCAATTGACCTAAGCATCATGCATCATAAGCTTTGACATTGACATTGGTACAATAGGAAAAGGCTAGTATATCCTATCAGAGAGTACTCACACCTCGCGGTCATAGCAGGCCACTGTTAACAGGTGTGGAGCAAGCTGTTCCAATACATATCTCATATCAACGTGATAATATGCACGGCCAAATGCCCAACAAACATAGGCAGCAGCATCTCGAACATGAGACCCTACACTATGTGGACCTCTTCGAATATCATAATGCAGCGCCTGTTGAGAAAAATATAATATTGTTCAATTCCAATAATTGATGCTTTGAGTCTTAGCACTGGTAAAAACAACCATTTTCTACTGCTTATAAGCCAATAGACAATATAGATGTTGAGAGAGGAGAAGCCAATGAAACTGCAAAAAATTAGTTCACAATCACACAAGTGCTCATCGTCCATGTGCAAAGTAGTTTATTCTTTCACTGAGTTTGACTTTTTTGACTTTTGACGCTAAGAATAATTTACTTTTCAACCATTTCTTCTGTCTCCAAATAGAAAGAGATCAGGACTCATAACTAGAAACAGTTAAGAAAAGGAAAAAAGAAAATAAAGAAAGAACTGACAAACCAAAAATAATGCAAAATTATAAATGGTCCACAAATCTTTCAATAACGAATGATTTAGCAAGAAAGAAAAGATTATCCAATCAAAATGTAATCATCCTACCTTCACAACATAAGGAACAACTTTGGGAAGACTCATAGGCAACAACAATCCTCTGCGTGCTAGTTCAGCAAGTGCCAGGCAAGCTCCATGCCATGAACCATCACCCTGGAAAGTTATGAAAGTTAATTATGGCTCTATACCTCAAAATTGGCAGAGAAGGATCAAAATACAAAGAAAATATGAAAAGAGAAAAAGAGAACATAGAAGCATACCTCTCCAGGTGAAAACAGCTCCAATATTGATGACAAGACCTCATCTGACAGAGCAGATGTCAATCGTGAAGTTATGCGGCCTATACCTTTGGCAGCAGACCAACGCACAACAGTGTCCTGCAATGTCAATGGTATCAACACAAAATTGTCCAGAAAAATGGTGAAATTAAAAACAAAGCATGTTCAACACCTTTTCATGGCTCCAATACGTTCTGTTCATTGACAGACAAGAATAGCAAAGAAGAAAAATGCATAACAGTACAATCCAGACAATCATGTCAAATTTTGAATCTGAGACTCCACACTTTATAAGGTGATTGAAACTTCAGACTAGGCTACACTGCTTGTTGCCAGGCATCATGTCTAAAACATGGGACTCCTCGAGAGAGAAACAAACATGTAAACAATGCCTGCAGACCCACCTGTATTGACTGCAACAAGCACCCCAAGAAGAGGCCAGTGCATTTCACTAATTCTTATACCAATACACTTTATTTGTTAATCAGAAAGCATAACCAACACTCAGCACTCTTTCAAGGGTTGTAGAAATAATTGCTGGGCTTCATAGAAGCCTGGAAAGAGTGATGGTTTGTTTTATTTAACTTCATTATACTTTTCACTTCATACAATTCCTGAATCCTAAATGGGTTTTCATAAATATTCTTTAGTACTAATTTAAAGCTTTGAAAGATTTTTCTGGCGTTTTACATAGTCTCCACTATGTTCCTCAGGCTGTGATTATATGTAGATCAGGAGCTCAACAGGGTAGTTACTTTATTAAGATGCCTGTATGTTATTTTAAATATAGCAGCTATTGATGAGATAACAAAGTACTGTCCCATTAATGATAACACTCATCTGCTTCTAATACTAACTTTTGGACAGAAGAATAGGAATGGGTAACATTTTATCCAAAATTTAACCTTTGAAGCTACTTAGTATTTGATTAAAGAAAGCAATAAGCTCTAAATGGAATCTCACCCTTTTGACATACCGTGTCTCTTAATCCAGCCAGTAACATCTCGATGATCTCTTCTACAGTTTCTGGAACATCCATGGCTTCATCTTCAAGGCAGTTTGCACTTTCTTCTGGTTTGACAGAATCAATATTCTCATCATGACTGCTTTGATCAGCTCTTTTAGATACATTTAAGGAGACATTTTCCCCAAGAGAACTGGTCCTGCCCTATGGATAAGGCAAAAGAATGTCATGAGAGTAGCATTCTTTGTTTTGTGCTTTTGATTATTTAAATAATGGTAACAACTTTAACAAAATAATCATGTTAGATATAAGCAACAAGAAGTGATAGAGACTAAATAACTAGAACACACAAAAGATAAATAATTAAGGAGCTTATAGTTGTATATACCATACGAGTTACACACATAGCCATGCACTCAAGAAGTGGATACAAGTGAGGATCTGTAAAAACCAGCAGGTTAAAGAACCATTGATAATGTTTAGGGATAATGTTTAGGGATAATGGCCTCGGCATTTTGCAAGGAAAAAAAGCCTCAAATCTGTCCTTAGTTTATCATTAATTCCCACTTTGGAAATGCAAAGCGGTCTTGTCCACCTGACATAACAAAAAAGCATGACAAGTGACACACAGGATGGCTTGGCAGCCTGCATGCCCTGCAAACTTCAATTTCCACAAGATACACGAGTCATGTTACAAGCTGAACAGCCAATGTACTGAGATCATATGAAAGGCACAGAGATAATCGCTGGCCATGGGACATGTCGATATTGATGTTGAAAGAGTAGTTTCTTACATTTATTGCACAGAAACCAGAAGGAAGATTCTAATTAATTATGCACATGTTAAAATTGTACTTTTATTCTGAACTTGGTACTAAAATGCAAAGTCCCTTGTAAGCAAAAGATTCGTAAAAGAAACTTTCAAACTAGAACATGTTTTAAAATTTTCCTGAAGATAGTTAGCAGCTCCCAAGGCCATATATTTGTCAAAACCTTGAAGTTTAAACCAGGATGTCCATAAATATTTAGCAATACTAACCACATAACACCAGGCTGGTGAACGAGGAGGGAGGCAAGTAAGACCTATCCGTTGTCTTAACTTCACCAAATACTTGCGAAGCAAAGGACTATGAGCAGCAGTACCGGACTTTTCCAGCAATGACACATCAGTCCAAACAGTGGAAACCACACCCATTAACCCTTTGCGACCACCAGCCTGACCACAACAAATAGTATATGAGAAAACTATAAATTAAACAAGGCAAAGAGAAATGCACACAAGAAAGAATACAAACAAAAGGCATCATCCATTTCCCATGCAAAACTTATTTGCATCATAACAATATGACAAAATCAACAAAAGCAAACCTTGAAAATGGCAGCCAATGCCTCCACGGCACCCAATAACTGAAAGTGAGACGAGAAATCATCTGTGCCAGAAGATAAAACTTCATGTGTCCATTCAATAAAGCTGAAAAATAAAAACAAAATACAGATATTCAACCATGCTTATCCAACAATGCTTCAAAATAGACACCAACAAGAGCAATGTTAAAACCTGGTAAAGGCCATTGGCATATCAGGACGCGAAATAAGCTTAGAGAGCACTAATCCAGATATAGTCCGCATAGGACCAGCATTCGAAAGATAATCTTTAGAAAACTTCAAAATCTTCAAAACAAGAGGAGCTAACTCAAGTTCACCGAGCTCGTTACTACTGGCAATACTAGTATCAACAGAAGAAATATCAAACGGAACCAGAACAAGAATAGAAAGCCACAAAAGCATCACACATTTCGCCTCCATCTCTCCCTTACTTTCCTGCCTCAACGAGGTAACAGCATTCGCGCCATGGCATTTCTCTAACAGAGAAACCGCAAGCTCTAAATCCGAAACTTGATGTGGAAAAAACTTAATAACCGCCTTGTAACCGCAAACGGTAACTAATGTGTAAATAATAATACAGATCGGCTTTATTATTTCAAGAATTTCATCCGATTCAAAACCTAATTCGATCGTTCGAGTACGAATAATTTGCATTAATGGAGAAACTATACTCTCCAGGTACGGCTCCAATAGTTCACCCTGCTGCTGATACTTATCCATCTGCATAAAAAATATTATAATAAAAATTACAAAAAGAAACAACTACAAAAGTTGGAGAGGAAGCGGAGAGTAGTACAATGGAGCGGATCTTGTGGACGGAGGAGAGATCGGAGACTTTTTGATTGGAAACGATGTCGTCAAGGAGGGATTTGACAAGTTTCCATTCCTGTAAGAAGTATTTTTGGAGAACTGTATCTTTGGAATCGTGCTCATCGTCTTCATCCACTGATTCCGATACCGGCATTTTAAAGAAGAGTCGGAACTTCTCCGGTTGCGGCAGTCTTTTTTGATATGGAAGAGAGGGAAGAGAAAGGAACGATTGAATTCCCGCCTGGATTTATTTAACACTGTCTTTGATCCAAAATGGAGAGGGTGTTTTACAAATACCTGTAAAAAAAAATGGTCTATAGCGAGTGGTTGTACGTTGTGCAAATATTTGTTGTACACTGGTTAGTTAAAAAGGTGATAAAATGTTTCTAGGGTTTATATCATTTGGATTTTATTTTAAAGGTGCTGAAAGATCTGGTACGGTTATATGCAAACATTCATTCCGTGCACCCGCTCAGAGGGTGAAAATGGAACTCAAAAATTCCGTTGCCGGGACTTGAACCCGGGTCTCTCGGGTGAGAGCCGAGTATCCTAACCAACTAGACTACAACGGATTGGTTGACAAGGTGATCAAGTATTATATTTCTATTTTATATTATTGTTTTCTTAATTAACAAATTAATTTTCCAACAATTTAAATAATTCATGTGGAGAATATATATGCTAGGTCAATTGAGAGATTACAATATAAAAACAATCCCTTCTCATGACCTTTATTTTATTTCCATATGATATCTAGCCAAATATGTTAATTGAGGTATTGCTTCTAGCTCCTTAAAGCATGTAAAATCCTTGCTTAAGATCTAACTTGCTTTATGATCTTCATGCCATCGCTTCAAGTTTTGTTTAGGTCTTTACTAAGTTTGAGAACCGTTGTTTCATGGCACCATTAGCTTAGAGCTAACAATCTAAATAAGATACCTATATAATTAATATTAGATAGACTTTTCTGATTAAATTTGTGTTTAATGATTGTTTTTCAAAGTATTTTTATTTGAAAATATATTAAAATAATATTTTTTATTTTGTTAAAAATTATTATTTTTATATTAACATGAATAATTTAAAAATATATATATAAAAATTCATTTTAAGCAATAAAATCTGATGATGCTTATTTCTAGGCTAATGGTTTTAATTCTCGGCTAATGGTTTGATCATCACAGGCCCATATATACATTTGAAGAGAGTTCTGGATGGATTTATTGTGACGGACTAGTTAGGTCAAAGGTTTAGATAAATCCGGGGGGTGGGTTAAAATTCATCAACTGCGTTGGATGCAGGAAAAAATATTTCCACAGCTTATGCAAAAGGATGGGATTGCTATTCAGTTATTACTGATTCTTGAATGTAATTTGTTTTACTTTCACTTTGTATATAACTTTACAAGAAATTCACAGAACTCACACTCACAAATGCCTTCTTTGAACACTTTCGTGCATACATCTATATTACACAATAAGAAATGTTGAACTACAAAGTTTGATCCAGAAACATAAGCAAAGCTTAATTACATCTAGACTTATGGCTTGTACTTTGCAGCATACCGGTGAAACAAGGCTAATGCATTGCTAGCAGTCTGAGCCACGTTCAAAACCTTGGCCTTAATCATGGCCCTTGACTTGTCCATATTCCTCCCCGGAAACCCATCCAAACAAGTGCTAGCATCAGTCATGGCAGAGCTTACAAAAGTTTCAACATTACTTATGTGCCAAAAGACGTTATCACCTCCTTCAGCATCTGGGCGTTCCAAGCGATGGAGCTCTCCAACTGATTGACTAAGTTGATCCACGCTATTACCAATTTGATCTAAGCAGTCTTTCACTGATTGGTAATCCCTGGATTTCCTTGCCTTGAGCTCCTTAACCACTTTCAACATGAATGTTCTTGTTTGGAGGGCCTTGTATAGGCTCACGGATAAGGCAGCTTGGGCTAGTTGCTGTGGAGTTTGTATTGTCATTGAGTTTGCAGAGACTGATAGGTATTGGATGCACAGGGATGGATAAAGGGTCTTAGTGCATGCGTTTTCGATGTAGGCCCGAGACCGGGAGCGTCTTGGAAACCTAGCTGGTTTCTCCGCGCCCGTAATGCAAACTAGAGAGAGTAGTAGAAGCAGTATGAAAAGACTGAGACGAGCCATTAATGTTGAAGGTTGTAGAATTGAGAGGGAAAGGAAATATGTCAGACACTGAGTTGAGGACATTAGGATGAGGTAATGTGTGTATATAAAGAGGCTGTCACATGCTAGAACTTCATCTACTTGATTTAATTACGTACACGTTACTTGTATTAAACCCAAATTATACTCAATTGGTCCTTGAAGAAAGCCTAATAGAAAAGAGGATTATACTTCTCTGGGTCGGTCAAATCATTAACACTAAACCTGCATCATCAAGAGTTTCTTAGAAAACAAAACTTAATACAAAGATAAATGGTTATCTAAACCTTAATTTAACCATAAAACACTGGCACGGTTTCTCGGGAAGGAGCACGTTCATCTTGTTGGTCAATGTTTCAGGGTCTTTTAAGTTACTTACTGATTCAGAAAATTGGATCAATTTGACAGAAGAAGCCATATGATGATCCCTTCCATGTAACGCATTGATAAATCACGTAAACTTTTCACTTGGAATGGCCAGAAATAGTAGGATCAACTGATTATCTGATCCCTGCCGTTGGATCAGTTGTACTAGAGAGGATTCGGCGATGCCCGCGGCGGCCTGTCTATAAACATGGCACTAGCTATTATTTATTGCCAACAAGAATCATAGACTAGGTCTTCCAGGAAATTCAAAAGCATTTTAATAATGTAGGGTCTTAAAGTCGTGTTCAATGGTGACGATACCTCGCAAACCATGTGCTCCTGAGGATGAGTAATCTTTCGGCAAGAATCAACCACAAGCTCAATCAAATCCACTTTTTTTATTCTCCTGCGGATCCTCGAGCACATCTTATACTTGTTTTCCATTAATAGGATTGTCTTACATTTTCCTCGATCCATCCCAGAGATGATACCACAATTCCAAGCAATACACACAAGTAAATAGCCCTGGTTTTCTCATAACAATTTACTGATCATGACACGGAGACAGAGTGAGGGGCAGTGAGGATATGAAAGCTCATCTAATCTCATACAATTACATAGATTATGACATAATACAATGAAACACACCACATAAACAATACAACAAATATCTGTTCAAGTTTGGTAATTGATAAGGTGTGTTTATATCCGCAGCATAGTAAGCCCACCACGAGATATTATCATCTCACATGGCTTTCAGTAAGTTTTGTTCTTTAAAAGATATCTCCCAATGAAAGAGGTGTTTTTAGTGCCATATAAGTAATCAAAGCCCTTGTCTCCTAACCAATATGGGATAATGGCCTCATCAGAGCCCCCAGACGAGGGGCTTGGGTAGAGCACATGACTTGTTTTTATAGATGGCGCCAACTGATGAGATGTGTTCATATCCGCAACATTCAACGAGAAATACAAGTACATAGATTACGACATAATACAATAAATATTTGTTCATGTTTGGTAATTGATGAGGTGTGTCCATATTCGCGACATGGTAAGCCCACCATGAGGTATTGTCTCACATGGCTTCTAGTGAGTTTAATTTGTCCCTTAAAAGGTGTCTCGCAATGAGAGAGGTGTTATTGGTGCCATATAAGCAACCAAGGCCCTCGTCTCCTAATCGATGTGGGATAATGGCCTCATCAGAACCCCTCAGATGAGGGGCTTGGATAGAACACATGACTCGTTCTCACAGACAACGCCAAACTGATGAGGTGTGTTCATATCCGTAGCATGGTAGGCCCACCATGAAGTATTGTCTCACATGACTTTCAGTGAGTTATGTCTCTTAAAAGGCGTCTCGCAATAAAACATGTGTTTTTGATATGATATAAGCAACCAAGACCCTCATTTCCTAACCGACGTGGGATAATCACCTCATCGATAATCATTCAGCAACCTTCACATCGGAGAGATAAACACGTCTCTGAATGACACTGCTTCCTATCCAAAAACCAGGCATAACCATTAGGCCAACCCTAGGTTTTGGATCATTTTCATCCAATATCAGATTTTTTACAACACTTAATTTCCATATAAACCAATGAGAACTCACTCCCTCTCGTGACTTGGAAGACCTTGACATTTGAGTCAAAGGAATAAGCAAGCCTGTGAGAAAGCCAGATCGACTTGGCCAGTTTCAAGAAGGCCTGGTAGAAGGGCGTTCTTGGATGCCCTCCCCATTTAATATAGTTTCGCTGATCTAAATTTCCAAAGAATGAAGCCTCCAACTTTGGGTGAACCACCACCAGGTACTTGCTCGTGCAAAATTTCCCAAAAACAGAATTTGGGTTCTGACATAGCATGTCTAAAGGATCCATTTCCCTCGAAGCAAGAAATTGATGAAAGAAACTCTCCTTTGAAACTGCCCCGCTGTCTGCTTTAATTGAGAAGTTCTCGTGATGAAACCCACTGAACATTCTTTGAGATATATGAGACTCAAATGTATACTATTGGTGAGCTCTCTTTGCATAAACAACGTTGGATTCAATGGAGTTAGCTGCGGCATCAAGATCCCACCCAGCTGCTTTCATCATATTGATCAATGGTTTAGAAAAATTATGAATGGCTTTGAATGCAGTTTCTATGGCAGATGTGAAGAGCTCTGGGGTCAGATCCACAGAATAAAAGTCATTTTCATCTCCAGAACCCTCTGATTCTTTGGTTGACAAACCCCTGAGCTTAAGATTCTTTTCCAGTTTTGCTCGTTTCTGGCTTGCTTCCTTAATCATCTGCTCAAACTGAAGGATCTCAGAATCTTTATTCTGGATTTCAGATTGGAATTTTTCACCATGACCTCGTATGTTTTGAGCAGGCTCAGTTGTTCTTGGATCTCTGCAGCTAACCGAGAGTCCTGAGGAGAAACAAATATTGGTTTGGGGTTATTTTCCCTGCAGATATGCTTGCTCTCGGATAGATTTTTCAGAAATTACAACTTTGTCAGAAGCTTGTATTTTATCAGGATCATAGGGAGTATGAGCAGCTTGGAGCTGAATGTATGCTGACTTCAGAGAGGAGATGTTGGTAAATATTTTGCATATCAAGGCTTCCCCAGCTTCTGGATTTTGATTTGCAGAATCTTCCACGGGTTGAGGGTGGACCTTCTGACGTTTGTTCTCACGGGGTTGATTATCTTTCAACCCAGTGGGTTGCATATCTACTTTCAACGGATGGATAGTCTAGGAGAATTCTTTCTGAAAATACACCAGTGTGGCACAACCTGCAAATTCCCACAAAAGCGTGGATAATATCCAAGACTATCAGCGAGGCAAGAAAGCAGAACCCAAGCAATTCCCAGTAACACATGCTAAATCCAAAATAAGCCTAAAATAAGTCCAAATTAACAAAACTCTGGCTCATGCCATTGAGCAAACTGAATGGAGAATGCTATGTTTGCACATAATGCAAGGGCAATCTTGTGAGCGGTGATCACATATCACATCACACCAAAGAGTTTATGTGAAATGACAAAAATGTTTAATAAATAGATTCAAGAAAACAGAATCTTGCTTCTCGTTGCTTACAACACTCCAAATTCACAAGATGATACCCCAAACATTGTTAATGAAACTTTAAAGGGTGAAACCCGTAGAAGTATAAGCAGCTAGTATCCACGGATTGAAGAAGCCAAAGATGTCATGAGGTGTATATCAACATGACCCCAACAGGACAAGAGAGTCAGGAATGCCAGTCTACCACACACAATCACATTTTCTTTAAATAAACGATTGTATGTGGTGAGAGTTGTAACTAAAACTCTTACCAAAACCCAGATTGATCGGAGGCAAATCCCAATAACAAATTGATTAGAAGGAAAACCTTCTATGCTCGACAGTTGAGCCCAAAGATCAGGAGCCTAGACACAGGACACCAACTAAAAACCTTAATACTGTTAGAGAACTACTTAAATTATGGATCCTAATGATGCATGAAAGATCTGATATCGGCTCAGTTCTTGAATACTCAATCTGATTGCAGGACCTTATTCCGGCACAACTTAAATATAAGGATTTTAATAGCTAGTTTGGAGGGAAAAAAAATATTAGCTCGAGTTTGGTAGCAAAACTAAAGCTGACAAAAAAGTAGAAGTGAGTGAAAGAAGAAGAAAAGACCACCAAGCATCCATCAAAAAATCCCTTATTATCAAAGAAAAAGCTCTTAGAATCACACAATGCCATCTATAGAAGAATTTTCAAAGTCAGTCCACCCTTGAAAACAAGCCGATTTTCAATAACTCACTTGTCAGTCCATCCTAAAACGCAACAACTCACTTGACTAAAGTCAATCCTCATTAGAAACTTGCAGCATGGAGTGGAGATTCAAACTTTAGATATATTATGAGCTTGCAATGACTCACTTAACTAATGTGAATCTCAGTACAAACTTGCCGAGTAAACTGAAGATTCGAGCTCTATGTATATCATGTGCTTGCAATGCATATCCTATGTACATATCTTATAGTTAGCGAATATCAAAACTCCAAATATGGCATACATTCCCAACATGTGCATATGCTATAATAATCAATATGATTCAGACAAAGGCAAGTCACAGCATGGAACAACATTTGACTCGTCAAAAGAACATGCCTCGAGCACAGGTAGAAAAATCCATCCATAAAAATACACAAATAACCAGAATTATAAGACTATTAAGTTCAAATCTAGCACTTTCACGAACCAAAATAAAATCAACTAAAACTTAAAAAACACTCATACCAGTTCCGATTATTGGGCCTTAGAATTATATTTCTTTTCATTTATAGCTTAAATGGAAATCGAATAAGAAAAAATTCATCCGAATCATGAATAATTTAATATTCTTGCTTTACCAATATTTTACTGTGCTAATTTAAAAAAAAAAAAAACAGCTACGCGAGAATTTTTGGCAACCCATAAAGATGCATGATGATTGTAGTGGCATAATTTAAAGGGTATTTAAGAATATTTTTTTATTAAAATGTATAAAAAAATATTTTTAATATTAGAATATAAAATAATAAAAAAAATATAAAAAATTAATTTAATTTTTAAAAAGCATGCTTTCAAAACTTTCTCAAACATTACATGAATTCGCAAGGACACAAAAATGCACCTGGAAGTAAGTGACGTCAGTTCCCACTTTTGGGATGATAAGTTCGTCGATTTGCCTCGTGACTCGGCAAATCACCATAATTGACGACAGACGTCATCACTCTCCCTGTCTTTTGTCCTTGCATGACTTTCCTCCAGGACCGCTACTTTTTCAGTTCAATAGACAAATCTACCCTTCATTTCAGTAAAGCTTGTTTGTTTGTTTATTTATTTATTTTCCACATTGGATGCCCGCCCGTAAGTATCTTTTATCCAATATTCTTTTCCTTGTCAACATAAATCAAATTTTAACTTTATATTGGAAAACCAAATCTCCTTTATAGTTGCACTCTATCTTTTTTTTCCCTTTAATTATTATGTTAATGTTTTTTTAAATTACCTTTACCAAAAACTATAAAAAATATTCAAAAATAAATGTAGATTTTACAAAATGTTAGCTACTCAGCATTATAAATTTTTTTAAATAAAATTTAATTTTTTTCATCATATAAATAATACTCAAAATACATTACGTATTGTTTGAGTAACATAAATAGATAAATTTATTGTATCATCCATGTAAAAACATACGAAATAAGAACAGAATAATAAAAGTGGTTTGTGATAATTAACCTTTTAACATATTAAATTATTGATTAAATAGATCATAACCACACCTTCAAAAACTAAAAAACATATTTTTTATTTAAAAAAAAACATAAACTACTTCCCAAAACACACACTATGCATCCACTGTTAGCCAATCACTTGTTACTTGAAAAATCAATAAGAGAAATGCCCGTTCTTGCCAAGGATGATAGAGTCTTTTCAATTCATAAACTCGACGAGTGCCCGAATCATTGTAGCAAAATCAAACATTCATTCTGAACCATATTATATAATAAAATAAATCCAATATCGCACGAACCCGCATTACCTATTTATTATTATTATTATTATTAAACAAAAAACAAAAAACAAAAAAAAAACCAGATCATTCTCCAGCATAGGAATTCTGAACGGCCATTTCTCCTTATAAGCGCCAACTCCCCAAATCCCTTTGCTGGTTCTTCTGCTAATCACTGTTTCCTATCGGTAAACAAAAACCATCACCTTCTCTTTCTTTTACTGCTGGAGTAATTGAAATCGTGCTAGAATTTTGATGATCAAGATTTTGTTAATTAATCTTTGGATTTAAATTATGATTTGTATGAGAATCGGTTTAAGTGATTAAATTTTAGTTTTTGTTTTTGCAGATATGAGAGGAATCCATTACTTGTCAAAGCTGAAAGCTGCAAATATCCCTCCCGAATTGCTAGAAAAAGGCCAAAATCGGGTCATCGATGCTTCTCTCACGCTTATTCGTGAGCGCGCTAAGCTTAAGGTATAATTATAATTATCTTAATTGCAATTAAATAACTTGTAATTATTTTATACGTTCGTTTATTCTCACAGGGAGAACTCTTACGCGCATTAGGAGGTGTTAAAGCATCTGCAACGCTTCTTGGAGTTCCTTTGGGACATAATTCATCGTTTCTTCAAGGACCGGCGTTTGCTCCTCCGCGTATTAGAGAGGCCATTTGGTGTGGCAGCACGAATTCGAGCACCGAAGAAGGTTGTGAGAACAGTCTCTCTCTTTTTTTTATTCTGCTTATTGTTGGATTGTTTTTGAAGGGGTCCGATTTGATTGATGATGTGAAAATTGATTAATGCTGAGATAGGAAGCTTGGCTGCTCGCAGGTAAAGAATTAAACGATCCGCGGGTGCTAACTGATGTTGGTGATGTTCCGGTTCAAGAAATACGAGATTGTGGTGTGGATGATGATAGACTGATGAATGTTATTAGTGAATCGGTCAAGCTAGTAATGGAAGAGGTGATTGCTTTTATCTTTGGGATAATTACAAAATCTCTTGTTTTTAATAACATTTTACATCCTGGACATTGCATTTTGTTTGATTTTTTTTAATAACATTCTTTTGTTTGATCTAGGATGGAAAATGTAATTTATAAAAATATATAATTAATAAAAGCATGGAGGAAAAGTAAAGTTCAGATCAAACTACGAGGGTTTTTGTAATTATCCTTTTTTTTATTACCATATACTATTTTCTAATTTTGCAGTTCAGCATCTGTTCCGAGAATCGAGTTAATTTCTGTTTTCCACGTTTAATTTGTATGGTATCAGTGATTCTGATAAGTGAGAATTTTTAGGAATTTTAATGAGTTTTTTTCTGAATGAATGTCAGAGGCTAAGAAACTGAAGGTTTTCAACTTGTTTGATGAACTCTTTCAGGACCCATTGCACCCGTTAGTCTTAGGTGGTGACCACTCAATATCTTTTCCTGTGGTAAGAGCTGTCTCTGAGAAGCTTGGGGGACCTGTAGATATTCTTCATCTAGATGCCCATCCTGACATCTATCATTGCTTTGAAGGAAATAAGTATTCCCATGCTTCTTCGTTTGCCCGAATCATGGAAGGTGGTTATGCTCGGCGGCTTTTGCAAGTATGTGTGTATGTCTCAATATGCTTTTCTGTGTCTCATGTTTTGTGGTTAATTTAGCAAATATTTCTACTTTCAAGCTGTGGTGTTAACTTTCTTGGTTCATGCAATTTATGTTTGAAGCTAGAATTGATTATGATATGATAAATACCCAATTCAAAAGGTGTAGATTGGTGATATCCCTTTAAACCTTCCAGTGTGATTGTATTACAAAAGCTTCTGGTTATTGCAATATCAGAGGTTCTTAAAGTTGAGGGAAATGATATGTTTTTGGCTCATTGTTTCAAAAGTTACTAGTGTATCTATTGTTTGCACCCAAGATTTTGAGGTGTGAAGATAGCTGATATTTTCTTAATGTTATATTGATGAGCTTGAATGCTGACTTTAGGTGGGAATCAGATCAATAACAAAAGAAGGGCGTGAGCAAGGCAAACGGTTTGGAGTAGAGCAATATGAAATGCAAACCTTCTCAAGGGATCGGCAGATGTTGGAAAATCTGGTCTCACTCTCTCCCTCTCCCCTCAAACACGACATATACATGTAAAAGTTGGTTTAGGGATTTAACATGTTTTTATTTATGGTCTGTTCTTGGACAGAAACTAGGGGAGGGTGTAAAAGGTGTGTATATCTCAATTGATGTGGACTGCCTTGATCCTGCCTTTGCTCCTGGTGTATCTCATATTGAGCCTGGTGGTCTTTCTTTCCGTGATGTTCTCAACATTCTCCACAACCTTCAAGCTGATGTTGTTGCAGCAGATGTGGTTGAATTCAATCCGCAACGTGACACTGTTGATGGAATGACTGGAATGGTTGCTGCTAAGCTGGTTAGGGAACTGGCAGCAAAAATTTCAAAATGATGTTACAGTTCCCTATCGAGATGTTCCAAAGCTAATAAGTGCCTGCTCTCAACTCATAAAGTTTGAGCAAGTGGCCCCAAGATTCCATCACACAAAACTTTCCACCCTCTTTTCAAAGGCATCACCGGAGGAATTGCTGAACACTGACCTTCAAGTGAGATATCTCTCTTGTCACTCTAGTTCTCTAGTTGCTACAAAATTTTGGTAATAATTATTTTGTATTCCACACCAGGCGTGTTGTTGTACCTCTTTTCATGATTGAAAGTAAAAGAAGACTAATATTTTCGAGTTCAATACATCTTCTTGCGTTTAAAATATTTAAATCTTGCATTTTGTCGCTCAAAGTGAATGTCAGATGTTGATGGTAGGATTCAGTATTGTTGTTTTTATTGCCAAATCTCGGTGCTAGCTAGGAGCTGAACTTTTTGGAATTTACCACTTGAGTTATCTCATATGCTCATGGATGTTATTTGTAAGATTTTAGTATTACAATCACTACCTAACAGAACAATTCAAGGCAGCTTTGAGAGCTGCAGTCTGTGTTATATCTGACGCAACTGAGCTGTGACAGACGTTCAAGGCTGAAACAAGGCAAGATTCGTTAGGAGTTTTAGTGAAAGTATAAAAGCTGCGCTTGTATTTAAAATTTGTTCACTCCTCAACCATTTAAAAGCTGAGCTTGAATTAAAACATGAGGGTCGACCGAGAGTAAGTTCAGCCTTGAATCAATATAAAAATAAATTAATTATTATTATAATTTTAAAATTTGATTACCAACTTAAGACGAGGCTTGAGTCATGAAT
>Ga0325414_1000828_pt1 | contig 27599 bp, 26 predicted proteins | sample PopdelMetagenome_8_FD_206183 | JGI IMG/M metagenome (GOLD analysis project Ga0325414, IMG submission 206183) | Populus deltoides microbial communities from Bellville, Georgia, United States - Leaf-PdKOR-R3 | ecosystem: Host-associated > Plants > Phyllosphere > Phylloplane/Leaf | place: USA... | reverse complement strand
TTGCAAAGAATAGTTAAGGCACGTATGCCCATCATTACCAAGCAGACACTCAGATATGAGTTGAGTGTTTCACGCATCTGAACCCTGGCCAATAGTCATAGAGCAGATCGCTAATTCCCCACCTAACCTAAAAGCTTGTGTGTGCTTCCAAAAATAAATACAAGTGATACATGAAACAATTCTAAAAATGCATGGATAAAACAAAAATAAAACAAGACAAAAATGCAAAAACTTAAACACATCAAATACACAAAGAAGTTTTAAAAATTTTATCTTTTCATCGGGTATCAGAAATACGACTTACGTATAAGTTAATAATTCTTGGTCGTGATCCAATCAAAATATTAAATTCTTCTTTAATCTTTGCAATTTTATCATAAAAAAATATACATATAAAAAATAAAACAAATACTTCTCTGACTGTGACCGCCATATGAAACGCTCAGACATCACATGTTGGATATAAGCTTCTCATATAGCCTTTTAGACGAGTGGAGGTCTGAAATCCCTCAACACAGCCACGTCTTTCCAGCCTGGAAGATCTTTTTCTTTTATATATTTCTTTGACTTTTCAAACGTCTTTTAACTAGAAATCACGCAACTTGATATGTAGAAACAAATCATGAATTTGAACATTTTTTTTAAAAAAATAGAACATTTTGAATTTAATTTTAGCTAATAGCGTCATGATTCTCCCGCACCTTCTTAGGAGCATAACATTTCTATATTGATTGATGAGATTTTTGATGGAAACTTGTGATAAAATATTTTTGTCATGGTAAAAAATAACATGTAAATTTCCTGATGGACTCACTGACATATATTTCTTGATTTTTTAATTATCTTATCATGTCGGCAAAAGTTTTTTCATGTAATTTCATCGAAATCTGCCGACTAATATTTTTCCTGTGATTAAAAATTTTCATGAAGGATGTTATAATCTGTGTCACGCTGGAACTAAAGTTTGTAACATCCAGTCTATTTTGACCCGGGATCGTTACAAAAGATTCAGCTAACTTTTAGTATAGTTCGTTTGACTTGGACTCACAAAATTAGAAAATCTGTATTCTTGAAACAGGATTCACATTATGATCCAATATCCTGTATAAAAAGTTGAAATCCATGTAGCATGCTTGTACATATTTACAGCAATACAGTACAGAATGTCGTGGTTCCATAGGAAAGTTGCAGCCTGCGCTTTGCTTATAGATCTTATCAATTTCTGTGTTAACAGAAGCAAGAATTTCTAAGTTCGAAGCCATTCAAGGTGCAAGTCTTTTTAAGTTTGGATTTCCTCCTCGTTCATATTGTTTTACTCCAATCGATTGATAAATTAGTATTTTACAAAGATATTTTTTAATTAAAAATACATTAAAAAAATTTAAAAAAAATTAACATTAACATATAAAAATCATAAAAAAAATCAAAAAAAAAATATTTTGAAAAGGGATTGAGAAATCCACTAGCTTATTTCCTTTTTCTAGCATGTTATATGAATATTCATACACGAATCATGATATACACTTTTGTTTGAGTTATTGACAGAAAGCCTAGTCCTTCATAAGATGAAATAGGGTTATTCTAGATAAAATCTATTTATTTTTGTATTTAAAAAATATTTTTTTTATTTCAAGTTTTTATTTCAGATCATTTTGATATACTAACATTAAAAATAAATTTTAAAAAATAAAAAATATATATTATTTCAATATATTTATAAATAAAAAATATTTCAAAATACAATCACTACTACTACAATATACAACATGACCATGCTCATACTCCGTCTACAAAGCATCCATTCCATTATGACCAGAAGTCTCGAGAGCTAGCTGAGGTTACAATTACATTTGCATCATATGCAAGTTGATGATGCCGAAGTTGAGTGGTCGCAGCCAAAATGTATTCATTATGTATCATTTTGTTTTGATTTTCCATTTTCTTTTCTTCCTTTTAATCATCAGCATCCCGAGGATCAGTGAAGTGGAGTGATGCCTTCTTGCTTGGAAGTTGCAAGTCTCCTTGGAGCTTACAAAAGAAAAAAAAATTAAATTTTTTATTTTTTATTTTAAATTAATTTTTTATATTCTTATATCATTTTAACATGTTAAAAATGTTAAAAATAAATTTTTAAAAATAATAAAAAAATATATTATTTTAATATATTTTCAAGTAAAAAAATAATAAATAACTTAGACAAAACTGGATAAAAGTCTTACATTCTCTCTAATTTGATCATTCCTGCAAATTTTGGCTCTCTTGATGCCGAGTTCAAAGAAAAATTAGTAGTTACCTCTATTTTTTTCAGCATACATTACAATTAATTGGAAATAGAACGACATATATACAAACAAATTTTATAAGATTTAATTAATAACTAGCTAAATCAATATATGAAACAAAGTGATCTGATATCAAAATTCATCTCACACGCAGGGATGAAAGAAATTACATGGGAAGGAAGAGGAATCCTCTGCTATGGAACCCAAAACCAATGGCCATCTCAATGAACCAAGAGGACTTTAAACCTACAATGTCAACCCAAATTTTGTTCCTAAATTTTGTTCCTAGTTGAAATTTGAGATTATTTCCTCATCTTGATGACGGGGTAAAGTAAATTCAGGCACCTCCTCAATCTCCTCTGTTGGCTGAAGAAAAATTTTAAAAAGTTCAAAAAAAAAAAAGGGTGAAGAAAAGAATAAAAGGTCAAATATCATGTGGAGAATTGAATTAGTCTACAAGGTCATGACTCTATATATGTAGGAACAGGTAGTACCTGCCATAGTTGCAGCAGACGCCATAGCAAGAAATCAATTATCATTACGAAGCAGAAAATCTTGCCTGCCCAACTACCACAAGAGAGGTACCTAATAAACAAGTAGTGCAGCGACCAGAAAACACCAATCAACTCTATTTAGCGGGTTAACAGTCACTACAACTTCACATTAAATTGCATTGATTTACAAACAGTTATTTAATCTCATTAGATAAAATCTCAGTTGCATACCGTGAGAGTCGTTCTAACAAATTTTGGTCGGGACATTTCAAAGCACGGTCATAAACAATCTCTGTTCGTTTTGCAACATCATGCCAATCATAGAGTTTCTTCATCTAGCATCAATTGCAGCACAAAGATTCAGCCATTGTGAATAGTTATTATGAAATTCTCAGGAAGACCAACGGTATCATGAATGGCTCACTCACGCGATTATGCATCTGTTGTGGGTCAATATTCGGAAGTAGAGATATGGCCTTTCCGGTTGCTCTTACCATATCACTAGGATCAGGTTCTGCAAGTACAATCATGTCCTCTGGTAGAACCTAAACATCAAAAGAAGTAACAAATTAGCTCTGTATGATTTGGGATTTCTAGAATTTCAATTCTGCAACGTCTCTAGCGAGGTTCACATAAGATGAGAAGCATATGATATCATTTTAACCAGACAGAGAAGAAACCTCCCATGATACATGCCTCAGGTACACCTCCTACGCGTGTGCTGACTGTTAATAACCCACAACTAGCAGCCTCTAATATGGCTATGCAGAACGCCTCTGTCAAAGAACTGCACAAAGAGAAAAAATAAAATGAGACAATATCCAACAAAAACATAAATTTATCCTGAAGCAATGTCCAAAATACAATCTGATCTTTTTGGGTGTTCAGGGGCTCATTTTTTGGCTGCCAACCTTTACAGAGTCTTTCTTAAGCTTTATGATTGTTTTTAGATCCTTTTGCCAGGTTTTGTGTCAATATTTATAATTGATTTTTGTGAAAGCAAAGTTTCTTGACAAAATATGGAGCTACTTGCAGCATATATAAAAGAATCGTCTCCAAAAACTAGGCATGCACCTCTTGCTCATAAACCATATCAAATTGAAATGTGCCCGTTCATCAAATTTACAGAAGTGGTAACTCTGACTCTTGTTGAAAGCCTTTGATTAATTGGTGAAAATCATGTAAAGGCCAGGAGGAAACGGTAAAACAGGCAAAGGGAAAAATTTTGCAAAAGAAGGGCTCCTGTCTAGGTAGAAGATCAGTCTTAAGTCAACATCTCTAACAATCCATCTAGAACAGCTAAAAATAGAAGGTTTTTCACTTCTTTCCAAGCAAACAGTGGTAAATCTACTTGTACTGATTAATTGCAATAATGTTACTAACAGATATATATATATATAGCAGACCTCCACCAAATGCTCTGATACTATTTGTATTTCCACTTCAGGGTTAATACATCCATGCCAAAGGAAGATTGTCCAGCTACTATATTAAAATAATGACAAGAATGGTCTAATATTAGAATCCAGAGAACCTCTGACCTGTTTAGAAATATATGGCCAGAAATCAAGACAGAGCGTACATGAGCATGTGGTACAGAACCCAGCATTTCAACTCGATCTTGAAGAGAGTGTTTTTCCCTCATCTCTTCCAGCCTTACCCGTTTAGGTCCATCTCCTCCAACAATGAACCTGACCTTAATACATGCATATTCCAAATGACTTGACTAGAAGCAATTGAGATGAGTAAAATTCTGATTGCCTAAATACAGATCCTATTACCCACTGATGCTCTGTGAATATGAAGAGTCCAAGATTATTTCTCAAAAAATAAAAGTTGGCCCAAGATTTAGTTGAATACAAGCTTCCCAGAGCCCCATCCTAGTAATGCAGTCCCATAATGAATATCAACCAGCCAAAAGAAGGATAGGATAGAAATTTGTATTGTGAAGCCTGATACCACGTGCAAGTTTGACATATTAATGGAAAGGAAAAGCAAGATGCCAAAATTAGGATGTGGTAATGCACTCATTGATGATTCCATCAAATTGAAACAAAGGGTCAAAAGTATAAGAAAGGAAATAAAAAATTTCATGATCCTAGCATTCATGTTCGAATTTCAAGAAATGGCAGGAGAGCATTTTCAAGTAAATACATTCATTCTCAAAATTTCATGAAAGAAGATAAAAACTTTCATGATCATAATCTTCATGCTGGAATTTCAAGAAATGGCAGGAGAGCATTTGCATGTAAATGTGTTCATTCAAGAGGTTATGTACCTATATACTTGAGGGGAACTTGAAAAGGCTGCAAAAGAGTTAACTCAACCTTTCAAATTCAATATAATGAAAGGGCACATGTATAATACCTGGTAAAAGAATTTCATCAAGAAAACTCATTCACCAGTATCACTTTCATGTCCTTACTTCTCTTTGGCCCATACATAAAAAGCCACTCTGACACAAGAGTAATCACATTTGGGGGAGTAGATGCTGTAAAAAGAATTTAAACAGTGGAGGAAATCCCATAAAACGATGCCTACTTATGGTGGTTTGCAACATCTGTATATGACTATCCATCTGATAAAGTAATTCAAGTGCTGCATATGCATAGGAGCATAAAAACAAGTAAATCCATGAATTATGGACTAAGCTCACATTAGGATACAAACGGCAAATTTCTGGAATGACTTCAACAAGCAAGTCTGCGCCCTTTCGATAAACCAATCTACTTATCACAACAATAATAATTTCATCATTGCCAAGTCGCTCTGGGGCTGGCTTGAACATAGCAGTGTCCACAGCATTTGGTATCATGAAAACCTTTTCTGGTGGTAGACCTGACCGTAACACTGTGTTTTCCTTGCTTGTATGAGAAACACAAATGGCCTGGCTCACATCTGCTAAAGTGAATTGCAACACCTTGTTCATGTGAATGCTTCCGATATCAGCAAAACCATAGAGTGAATGATCAGTAAATACAACTTTGTAACCCATGGTGCGTGCATGCATCAAGGCTTCATGACAAAGAGTTGAGAAGGCTTGATGTCCATGCACCAATGATATTTTTTCTCGAACAAGGATAGTCCTTACAATTGGAAGTGTCCCGTAAACAGTTGGCAAGGTGTTCTGCATAAGAAATGGTCTCCATGGTACATAGTAAACTTTAAGGCCACCAGTCATGTATCTCACCCCAGAGCGATTACCATACGCATGAGTCATAACAACCACCTGAAAAATCATGTAATATAAATAAATAGCTTACACAATCAACCACATCTACCACCAATCAGATGACATTCTCAAGTGGGCAACCACATTTTCAAGAAAAACACAAGTGATGATGATTTTAACAGCTTACAAGTAAACCTACCTTGTGACCAAGCTTTAGCAGGCATTGAGATAGATAATAAATATGGCTCTCGACACCACCAAAATTGGGAAAGAAAAAATCTGAAACCATCAGGATTCTGTGCTTCTGATCAGCCATCAATCACCTGCTGTAAATATCAAATTCTATTTATCAGATTACAATATTTATTCATGAGAAAAGTATTCAGAACTAACAATAGCAAAAAAGAAAATCATCACAAGCTAATACAGAGAAAGAGAGAGAGTTTGCTTTGGAGGAATGGGTGTGGATGGAGAGCTTCTCAGATGGTGTTGTTGTTCTTCAAGTGGGATCAAGAAAGATTGATGAGCTTGTGTATTGTATTGGGACAGAATAGTGGTCAGGTAGCTATGGTGACAATCAGATGTAGTAGTGGTTGAGAAATGGCACAAGGACGAGGTGGTATTAAGCAAAAAAGTGAAAAATCGGTGTCCTTATGGCCATTTTGTGGGTTGTTGATGAGAGGAGATTTGTGGGTATTAGCGTGAGGGGATTTTTATTACAAGGGAAGAGAGAAGAGTTGCAGAAATAGTGAGGGGGCAAGTAATAATAGGCTTTGTTTAGGGTTATATTTGTTAGTACGTACCAATATCAGGTTTAATGGCATATGTCATCCAAGACTATCCAGGTTATAGAAAAATAAAGTTGGACTATAAATTTGATATATTGTCGGGGTGATCATTTTCATTTCAATTCAGTTTTGGACTAAGAAAACAACCAAACCAAAATTGTTTAAGGTTTGGAATCTAACCAAAAACCAGTTCAAACCAACCAGTTTCAATTTAGTTCAATTTTTTTGTTTCAATCTAGTAAAACCTATTACACTTGAATTGGGCCTTTTTATTGGGTCTGGCTTTTCAAGGCTTCTCTTAAGCTTTTTTACAATGGGCTTGAGTTATTTATACAATTTTTTGGGCTTTTCAAAGTTTCTTTTGGACTTTTTTTACAATGGCCCTGAGTTGTTTTTACCAAGGGCATTTCAAGCCCATAAATAATTCTACAGATTTTTACTTCAGCATATCTTCCATTCCCTTTTTCTATGAGCTTCCCAAATAGACTATAAAACTGACTTGGTAGCTTAGGCAAAACCCTGAGATAAACACAAGTGATCCAATTCATCCAAATTGATAACAGGATGTAGGAAAAATAAATGAAATCTGGAAAATTCCTCTGCCTAAAAGGATGGAAACAAAAGCTTCCATCCAACTCTATTGTCTAGTTTGATGAAAGAATTATCTAGAACCAACTACCACAATAAAAAACAGAATGGAGTTCTGACTGGCACCATCAAGTCATATTGCATATATAATTATCCAAAGAAAAAGGATGCACATTTCAGATATTCAAATTCCAATATGTCAATGATTTATGATCAATTCAATCAAACCTTGCTTGTATAAATCAGCATAGAAGCATATGAAATGTTCACTACTTTTTTTCAGACTTTTCTTACAAACTATGAAACTACAGCATAACAGCATATCCTAGCTCAAAAGCTTTCTTGTAAAGTATATATAAGTATAACAGTTCCCTGAACTGCATGCTATCATCAATTACTTTCCACACAAGTTTGTGCATCCAACTCTATAATTAATCCATTAAATTTTCCTCTTTTTTTCTTAAAAAAAAATCAGCTACCTAGCTCGGATGGAATTCCTTGCCTAAGAATGTGAAAATTCCCATAATTGATAATTCACACACACCGACACACAAAAAAAAAATGCCCAAGAGGACAACAATCTTCACATACTCAAAAGACCAGTGAAGCTCAGCAGCACAAAAGATTGAAAGGCAATGATCTTTTTCGTAAACATCTTATAGGAAAATCGCATAGCAACAACAGCAACAAAAACATTTTGCTGGCTACTGAAAACATAATAAAGAAATCAGATTCAATGTAAGACCAGAACCATTCATCAAGATGAGCTATTAATTTAGCTATTACAATGATTTGAGGGCAAGTCAGCATCAACATCATAATATATCAGCTAGTTAGCTGTGCTAAATAGCCCACTCCAGCTGCTAAATTTCTTATGCAGAAATGTTTTGTTTAACATGGCAGATTCAATGATTCTTGAACAATGCAAGTATACGCAATTAGGAATTGATTATATATATCTTTTTAAGGGTTTTGATTAGTCATCTAAATGAATTATAAAGCTAATTAATAGCTAACAATAGATGCATGATGTACCATGAGTTAATGAAACTAACCAACCTTACAGAAGAAACATACAGATAAGAGAGAGGCTGCACTGCTGTTGAGGGTTAGGGACGGTGGCTGCACACAAGTGAAGCGAGAGGCTGCAAGCCTGCAACTGCAATTGGGGAGGTACTGGAGACCGGAGAGGATAAGAGGGGCAGTGAGAAGAGAGAAGAGAGGTCACTGTTTTAGGGTTATTGTGTCTGTTAAGGGAGGGAGGGTGGCTGCGTTTAGGGTTTCAGTGGACTGCATTTACGGTGGCTGGCTAGCTGCACACGAGACTGAGAGAACATAGAACAGAGACGGAGAGGGGCGGTGGGCTGCGGGAGATTTTGCCTTTTATAATTTATACTGGGTTTGTTTTTTTGTTCAATCAGTCCGGTTCACTCGGTTTCAGATCCCTAGAACCAAAACCCAACCAAAATTCTTTTAATTTTTCAATCCGTTTTTTTTTTTTTTATCCTTGGTTGATTTCCTTGGTTTTCTCATTTATCACCCGTAATATATTATATTATAAATTATTATTTTTTGTCAAATTCAAGTACTTTTTATATAAACTTAGTGGTTAAGACCATGATTAAATTTTGAATTAATAGATAGGTTGAACATTCATGATTAACGATCAAATTTTGAACCAATTACCGCCGTATATTCAGGCTTTGCAAAACAATATCACAAAAAGCATTTTAATTAATGACATAATTCGTCTTGAAAATTTAATTAATCTAGCAACGTTACTTAATTTATTTAGAAAATAACAAACCTACCCTAATTAGTCTAACTTGATAAATTGACCCAAAAACATGGATATAAAGCTTAACTTAAACCGAGTTTCTAACTAAATCAAATAAGATATAGTTTTTAAATCCAATTCAAAAGTTGACCAGGAACAAGTCTCTAGTCACAGGTCATGTGGATTAACTGAGGCTTTTTACTAATTTTGACTAGTAAAAAAATATTATTTTGAGAAAAATCAATTAATTTTGACCAGGTTTTTTTCTAGGTGATGATGGATCATGGGTTAACCTCAGTTTTTTTATGTGTCACTAAGTCAATTCTATCTTTATTTTTTTTGAAATCCAGTTTAATTTAAACTTGTATAGTGAATCAACTTGTCACGATAAATTTTAAAATCAAGATAGAATATTAATTCAGCCTAATATATTTAGTATTATCATTAACCTCATTAAATTTATTCAGATTAATAAAAATAATTATATTTTAATAAAAATAATTGCTTTGTTCATTGATAAGATAATTCAATAATTCAATTTTTTTCCGAATTGATCTCAAATTAAATATAAAAACTATAAAAAATAATAGATTATAGCATAGTTATAAAACCCGACGCGGTAGTTGACCCAGTAAAATGACCGGGTCACAGGTCTTGTGGGTCAACCCGGCTAAAAAACCATCTGTACTTCAAGGAGCTTTGGCTGTATTCTCTGAAGACAGCTACGAACTTAATGATTTAAGAATTTAAGTCCTTAATACTATATAATTCACAAATCAATTCTTATAATCTAAGGCAATAACAGACATAACAAAATTTGAATATATATACACAGTACTGCTGTTTCATCATAACCAAAACACAAATCACTATCAATCATTTTATTCCCAGAACATTGAATTACTGTGATTTTCTAGAATCAATCAGAACATTAAAACCTCACAACAAATCAGTGTTTCACACGCTAAGTTTGGAGATTAACAGACCAATTTAAATTGACTTCACAAATGGCAATGAAAATTGAGGACAGTTTGATCAAGTTCATGTTTTTGCATGCCTTTGCAGCAGAAGACAAATGCATGCCTTTGCAGCAGAAGTAACTCGATATCAACTAAAGAGACAGGTATAGGAACTTGAACGCAGTTTGATTCTACACAGTCTGATTATTGATTCTCAGGGTATATTGCTTTGAATGAGTAGACGCACAACAAACTAAGTTGTTCCATTAATTCACAGTTTTCCTATCTACTGGGCAGAGTCAAAGTTTGTTATTTAGCTTTCGATTAAGTGAGTGTTTGTTCACTGAGACTCTGACTTAAACGCGAGTCTGTGACTGTCCTTTTTTCTAATAAAGTCTTGTCTCTTGGCCGGCTAAACGTGCCTTACCTTAAGGTAAGGGTGTGTGTGTTCGACCATAACGTTCAGCTTGTTAGGGCGAGCGAATCGAGAGCTAAAGCTTCAAAGCGATCAGAAAAGGCAAGAAAGATTTAAATGACCTGAACTAGACAGCATTTAAAATTAAAAGAATACATGGTTCTTACCTTGGCTTGAAAATTCCGTTAATTCTCCGCTTGTAGAAGAACTCTGATCTACCGATTCACCACTGAACTGCTTTGGCTTTCCTCTTCTACTCGACTGAAATTAGGGCAGGATACATTGTTCTTTCCTTTTGCTGTTAGCGAAGTTTATTTATATATGTGCCGGGTCTCACTCGGGTTCGCCCGGGTCTACCGGGTCATGGCCGGTGTTTTTAATTTTCCGGTCTATCGTCTAACCCGGACCGGTCCAGAAGAACGGTTCGACCCGCCCGACCGGTCCGGGTTTAATAATTATGGCTTAAAGATACAGTCAACAAATTGATCTTACGGAACTTATTTTAACAGGACCTCGATACTTGAGGGGTAAATCATACCTCGAAACAGAAGGCATCGCCTTCATTGTGAAGTTTGAAGCAAGATTGACTAATCCTTCACGCGCTATTTCACCAACCAAACCATCCATCATCCTCTCGCTGTTTTCCTTTCTCAACACAAAGAGAAGGGAAAAGGAGAAAATCAAAGGCAGAGATAGAAAACTGCTAAACCAAAGATCAAGGAAATGGGGGATCACATTAGAAGAGGAGAAGAATTCGAGAAAAAAGCAGATAAGAAAATCAACGGCTGGGGTTTACTGGGCTCTAAATACGAAGATGCTGCTGATTTGCTTACCCAATCCGCCAATCAATTTAAACTCGCCAAATCTTGTATAAATCCCACTTCCTTCCTCTTCTTTTTATTTCCTTTTTAATCCATTTTATAATAATAGTTTTTATTTTATTTTTTACAGGGGATAAAGCTGGGTCTGTTTTCATCAAGTTGTCTAATTGTCATTTAAAGGTATGATTATGATGTAATTTAATCACTGTTCCTTAATTGTAATTAGTGTTTGTGATGATAATCAGGTTAGTAATTTTTTTTACAGTTGGATAGCAGACATGAAGCTGCTACTGCTTATGTAGATGCTGCAAGCTGCTACAAGAAAACATCAACTAAAGGTGTTTGTTAAGATTTGATTTTTTAATTGATTATGACATTAAAATCCCATTATTTTGTAATTTAATAAGTCAATAATTTATGCTGTTGTTGTTCTTATAGGGGCTATCTCGTGCTATTTGCAAGCAGTGGATATCTATGTTGATATGGGAAGGTATAGCAATGCTGCAAAGTATTGCAAGGTACTATGATTTGTAGAAATGAATAATTTTTAGGAGTCATTTTCCTTGTTTATTTAGTGATTATGGGCTAATTTATTTTGATAATATAGGGATTTCGGTATTAATCTTGATGATTAAAAAATTATTGTTGCCCATATGCATCCGACATATGTATTTGTAGTGTCTAGATAGCATTAAAGTGTAAGTTATGCAGTTGATATGGATAACTAATATCTTTAGACTTTTTTTTTTCCTGATTCAGGAAATTGGTGACTTGTATGAGCTCGAGCAAAACAGTGACAAGGCTATTATGTACTTTGAAAAGGCTGCGGATTATTTTGAATTTCAAGAATCAAACTCCCTTGCTAACAAGTGCAAGCTGAAAGTTGCAGAAATTTCTGCTCAACTTGAACAGTAAGTGAATTCAGTTAAATAATAAAGCTATTAAATTTTCTTGATAATAAACCATTACACTCCTGCAGTTGGGAGTCTTTAGTTGGTTTTACTTTGTTTTCTGTTCTTTAATCACAATCTTGTGGATAGTGGGGACGGCATGATTTCTATCTTGTGGATGAATTAATTCTGTTTCACTTTGTTCTTCAGATATCAGAAAGCAATTCAGATTTATGAAGATGTAGCACGACAGTCGCTCAACAATAACTTGTTAAAATATGGAGTACGAGGACATCTTCTCAATGCTGGGATTTGCCAACTCTGCAGAGGAGATGTTGTTGCCATAACCAATGCACTGGAGCAATATGAGGTTCAGTTGCTATAGACAATGGATATCTATTTTGCATGTGTACCTGTATCAACATGTCGTTTACTTTTCTGAATAAATAAAATATCAATTGGCTGTGCAGAATTTGGATCCAACATTTTCTAGAACTCGGGAATACAAATTTTTATCAGTAAGTGGATGCTTCTCAATTATCAGGCTTGCTATTTTTCATGCATTATATGTAATTGAGTTACTTTGTGCGGTATTAAGTTTATTTTTTCAGCATTTTGAGTTCATGGACATAATAGCATACTGCTAATATGGTAAAGAAATTGGTTGAATGGAATGAAGATTAGGCAATAGGTTGCTGGTGAAATGGTGACCTTGATGTGTCATTTTGCAAGTGCTTTCATCATGCTCATTGGTTTTTATTATAACTTTTCAGGATTTAGCTACTGCAATTGATGAGGAGGATGTTCCGAAACTCACTTCCATTATCAAGGAATTTGATAGCATTTCCAAGCTGGTACATCTTTTTTTGGCGTTGAAGTTTAATTCTTGCAGTTTCTTTCTTTTGGAATCTGAAGTTTACTGAATCAGTTGCAACCGTAATTTGGCAAAGACTGCACTGATCTCAACATTACATTTTGTAAACATTACAGAGTTAGCACTGACCTGGAATGTTATGTTATGTAGGATTCTTGGAAGGTCACACTTCTGTTGAAAGTCAAGAATGCCCTGAAGTCCAAAGAACTAGAGGATGATTTGACCTGAAAATTCCAGTGATTCTTCTTTTCGATAATTCAAAATATTGCTCTCAGAGCTGTATATATTAAGAGCATAGCACTAGCTATAGCGTACATATTTATATGTATTTTTTGTCAGGTCCATTGCTTTGCACTTATACTGGAATAAATAAGCTTGCATTTTGTGTGAAAAATTGATAGATATTAATGAAGGTTTGTCTTGATACCTTATTCAATTCATGTGTAAATTACCTCATTCTTTAATCCTCATCAAGTAGAAGGGCATAAGCATCAGGTCGAGTATATGTTTGGTTTGGTTAATTAACACGCTATAATTTTTCATGAATTTTACTTAAAAATCTCTCTTAAAATCTTGACTAGAATCTGAATTATCAAGTGGTTCACGAGCAGTCAATTGAACCCTAACTCTGGGAAAGTTGTGGTAAGACTCTTCCTTGTGTTAGTTTAAGTAGTATGACAAGCACCCATAGTTATATGGTCCGGCCTGGGGATCTCAAACGTGTCCTCGTATGTTTGCATGAAAAACCAGCTCGAGCAAGATCAATTATTGGAGTTACAGTTGCTTATGATGTTCCCGGTTCTCGTAAAAAAGGCAAATTGTCTAGATTATTTACCCTTGTTATGTTTCGTGGTAGTGTAATCTCGTGAGTTCTTTCTTTTGTTCTATTTTCCTTGCAATAATGGTTTATTCCAAACTGCTTCAAGGTTTTGTGACTTTCATCACACTTTTATGAGATTATTGTGAATTGTGGCGAGTGTTTTTTTATTATGGCCTATGCTCTTAAGTGTTTGTGCTTAAATTTGAAGATTGCTTCCGGGCCAGCCCCACGGATGTATTAGAAATGATTCCTTGGAACGGGTGTAAAGCTAAGTAAATTGCTTCTGCTCCAAGAACACAAGACTTTGTTGGCTGTAAGAGATGCGAATCCGGCTGTCCAACAGATTTTTTGAGTGTTCGAGTTTATCTATGGTATGAAATAACTTGAAGCATGGATGTAGCTTATTAATATTTTCCAGAAAAAACCAAAAACCACTTGCATACATTTGATTTTTTATTTACCGACAAATAATAGTTTGATGTCATCTAAATTCTTCCAAAAATGCTCCTGTATAGTAGTGTTTTACAAGATTTAGAAAACTAAGCTATAAATTAGAGTAACCTAACGAAGGACTGTGTTCTTGTAATATGTCATTGTTGGTGCAGGTGGAGTTTCAATTTCAAGGCATTGTTGGTGCAGGTAGAGTTTCAATTTCGAGCGGAGAAGATGCTTCTTCCTACACAAAAGGTATAGCAGAAGTGTATGCATATCTATTACTATGCATAACTATTATTGTTTGGGAGTGTGGTTACGGTTATTTTTTAAAGTGTTTTTCATTCTGAAATACATCAAAATGATATTTTTTTTATTTTTTAAAAATTATTTTTAAGATCAGCACATCAAAACAATCCAAAACATACAAAAAATTTAAATTTCAACAAAAAAAAATTAAATTTTTTAAAAACGCGTCCAAACAGCTTCTTAGTTGATTTTCCAAACTCAGCTAGGTAAAAATCAAGAAATGTTTTTTTAAAAAAAAAACTGAAACGTTTTGAATAGAAAATAATAAATCATGTTGACCCACTTCAATCTAGTAATTTAAATCTGGTCTGAGAACTATATTGATATACAATTTGTGGTGGTGTTTTATAACTGTACACTTAAGAAATTAATTTTATTCTCCCTTCCACCATCTTTTTGTTAAATGCATCCCAAAATATTATCGTAAACAAAAAAGAAAAGAAGAAAAAACAGGTGGGCTCTTACATATATCATTATTCCCTTTAAATTGTCGCCCATGTTTCTTGCCTAAAAAACATGGCACTTGTATTTCCTGCATCCAAGAAGAAAAGATTCACTTGCATTTCATCCTCTCGCATTACTGAATTGTAGCGATAAGCATCTTTATCTTTAAGCTGTGGCATGTAACTGGATAGATAAAGCTTACAACTGTGGCATTTCTATCTTGAAAAACATCTCTGGACATTTTCCCCATCATCTCTGTAAATCTCCTCTTGTGAGTATAGCTGTTAGGTTTGTGGCTGCTCACAGTTTGTTTTCTCAAAGACAAGCAACATCATCGATCAGATCACCTAGCTCCTGCTCACATGTCATTACATGCAGCTCTACGTTCAGGATTTGATGACGACCGGTGCCCTCTAAACTCTAGACAAAGGTTAATTCAAGCAATTGTGCTTTTGCTGGTTTGGGAAAATTATTCTTTTGAGGGGCCTGAGGCACTATAATGCAAGTATTTGACTTTCTCCTAAGACAGCTCTTGTCTTAACGTAGAGAATGACGATCCTCACTCAGCCAACGCCAGCAGAACCAAAATTGGAGAGTTGCGACTGTCGATGGCAGCAGCCTTCTAACGACAGATGGATCATGGATCGACCTTCTTTGTTTCCCAAGGGGGGCTCCAGGAACCAGTGAGGCTTGAGAACCTAAGCCTAAGCTGGGTTCCACAGACACGAGCCCATAAGCAACCATGAGTTCAACTTGAAAAATTTTCTCAGCCCGAAAAAAGGAACCTCGTCTGTAAGTCCCTATAAGAAATTTCAGCATCAGATCGGTCTAAAGTCCCTCCACGATAATTCAACGATGTAATTTTGAATACAGCGCGTTATTTTTGCTGAAAAAATATGTAGATTTTTCTTGGTCTAATGATTCACGTAACATAATAAGTTTTCTTATTTTAATTTATTTTAATTTGACTGGATCAAGATTTCTTCTATTTTGACACCAAGTCTATAATGGTTACGAGCGCTCAAAATATTTTAGCACATTTCCAAATACTTTTTAAGAGCTCGGGTAAAACATTTAAGTCTGGAAAGAGAGTTGAGCTCAGGCTGCGACCCGAGCCCGGGTGTTGGGCAACTCCAGCACCTCTCTGTAAGCTTGGACGCATCACCTGAGGCTTATTTTTTAAGCTCGAGAAATTTAAAATTGTTTTAATATCAACTTTAAAATATGAATATAAAAATTAAAAATTAAATATATCTTATTATTCATTAATATTAAATCCCAATCAATTTTTTATTTTTTATTTGGGTTTTACCATGAGACTTCATAATAAAAATTCTTTTTAAAAATGATAATTTGTTAAAAGTTCTGGAAAAATAACATAAGTTAAAAAAATATTTAAAAAATAATGTAGTTTGAACACAATTATATTTTTGAAAATTTATTTTGTTCATAACTATTATTCCCAATTAACTCAACTCTTCTCTTAAAAAAAATTGCCTTTACAATCATAAACAAGAGGGACCTATTTAACTTAAAAAGTATACTTTTGTCATCCTATACCTGAATAATGTGGGTTAATTGATAATGTATGATAGGAGACAAAAAGTTTGTTTTGTTGGTGACCTAGTTGAGAATCACAGAATAGTTTGGGGACTAAAGAATATTTACTTCTCCCTAAATGCACACATACAAAAACAGAAAAGCATTTGAGGGCAACAACCTTTATGTCACCTCCAACCTTTTGACCACTTTCAAAAAGAAAAGCAATACGGAATTGGGCTGTAAATTTTTGAATCTTCATGAGTTGCTGACAACCTAAATTTTGAAAGAGAAGAAAAGGAACAAAGACAGCAAAATAATAATGTTACTTATATTCTGACATCTGCTAGACCCTTGCACTGTTGTGTTCTTGGGATTGTTGTCAGGCCAGACTTGGTAAAGCTTTGGTCGTTTTCTTTTTTTTGTTTTCTTTCTTTGGCCCTTCTTTTTCGTTAATGTTTAGGCAGCAAGGAAACGCTTGGGAGGATCACCTTCCATGAGCAACCTTCAGGTACTATTTAGCTTTAGCATTGCTATGTTTTTTTTTTTTTTCTATAAAATCATTTCATTCTTTAGTTTCCTTTCTGGGTTTGTCCTTAAACCTTTCTTATCACACTGAATTGTCTTTAAAGTTTTTTGGACTTCAATTTTTGTGTTTGTCAGGGACTTGTTTTAATGTGTTTGATGATTAGTCGCTAATTTTAGTGTTCGTGTGTTGTTTTCTTTCACATTATTAGTTGTCATGAGAAAGCTTATGGGTTCTAGCTTTTTGGTGGGATTTGAAAGAAATTCATAATATGATGATTGTTCAAGTTTATGGCTTTTAGGGTGTTTTGAAACTAACATAGAAACTGATTGCTGATGTGCTAAATCAGTTAACTCTCTCTCCATGGGTTTTGATAATGATTACAGGTATTGGATTAGAAAAGTCTTGTTTTGTAATCACTGATGTTAAAAATAAGCTCCCTGTGTTTATTTGTTAGTTCTTTAATGGTAAGCAATTCAACTCAATGTGTCATTGTAGTGATTTTAGAAGCTGAAATTTTTGGACAAGCTCGGCTTTTCGATTTCTATAGTCTCTTAAGGCTTTCATTTTCTTTAGATTTGATTAGAAGGTTATAATTCTGCTTCTTGAGTAGAGGTGATATAGTTTTACTGTGATATTAGACAAGATATTTATTGTTATTGGCCTGGTTTGGAATCTGATTGGCCCTTTATTGTGTAGTTTTGAATAGGTTTTGATGGTACTCTTGCAGCGCCAACATGATATGGGTTTTGAATTTTTTTTGTGATGAAAATTGTGAAGATGATGAGGTTTAGCCTGGTTTAGCATTCTGGTCTGTGGCATTTGGCATAGTGGTGTAAACAACATCCATTTGTAGGCTTGTGGATTCAAAGATATCAGATCCTGAGAAATTCAAGAAGAGTCTTGCTTTCTGGTAAAATGGTTTTAAATAGTAGTGGAGGAGGCCTGGCAGAATTTAAGGAAGAGCTGCCGGCAAATCAGACTGAAAATGATCCTAAGGCTAGTAATGATAAGTATGCTGCCCTTGATGTTTCAACTTCGCGCAAGGGACTTCTGAGTGATGACAAACTGAGCGTGGGGAAACAGAATGCATTAAAAGCTATTCCGGGGAGGTTAAACATACTGAAATTTAGTTCCAATGGTGGTTTATCTTCTCCATCGACTAAATTCAAGCAGATGACAGAGGAAAGAGATGAAATTTCACGTTCTGTACCTTCTTCCACTAGCCAAGGTTATCGAGAACATTTTAACAGATTCACAACGCAGAAAATTGATTGGGAATCTTTATGGAGCATCTGCAGAAATTGGATCAAGAATCCCTTTAACATGGTGCTTTTTTTTTGGATAAGTTGTGTCGCAATCTCAGGAGCGATCCTTTTTCTTGTAATGACAGGAATGTTGGACACTGCCCTACCAAAGAAATCACAGAGAGATGCATGGTTTGAAGTCAATAATCAAATCCTCAATGCTCTGTTTACTCTTATGTGTTTGTACCAACACCCAAAGCGATTCTACCACCTTGTACTTCTATGTAGGTGGAGGTCGAAGGACATAACCAAACTCAGAAAAATATACTGCAAAAATGGCACATATAAACCTCATGAATGGGCTCACATGATGGTAGTGGTTATGTTACTCCATTTGAATTGCTTTGCTCAGTATGCTTTATGTAGTCTTAATTTGGAATATAATAGATCTGAACGACCTGCTATAGGTGTTGGTATCTGCCTTTCTGTTGCCATTGCTGCTCCAGCAATGGCAGGTTTGTACTCCATCATCAGCCCCCTTGGTAAGGAGTATGACTGTGAATTTGATGAGGAAGCCCAGAATCAAACTCTCACAAATAGTGCTAGCCATCTTAACCACCGCATGTCACTGGAGAAAAGATTCTCATTTGTATCAAGAGATGAACAGAGAGTAGTTGAGTATGCACCCGAGTGGAGAGGGGGGTTGTTTGACTTTCGGGACAACATCCGTACAGCTTACCTTTCTCTTTTCTGCAGTTTTTGTGTTTTTGGGTGGAATATGGAAAGACTTGGATTTGGAAACATGTATGTTCACATTGCCACTTTTCTCCTCTTCTGCACAGCTCCATTTTGGATTTTCAACTTGGCTGCCATCAACATTGACAATGAGACTGTCAGGGTGGCTCTTGGATTAACTGGTATTGCGCTCTGCTTGTTTGGTCTACTCTATGGTGGCTTCTGGAGGATCCAAATGAGAAAGAGATTCAATTTGCCTGAAAGTAACATATTTATTGGAAAACCAGCCATTGCAGACTGCGCACAGTGGCTTTTTTGTTGTTGGTGCTCCCTTGCCCAAGAAGTTCGCACAGCTGACTTCTATGATATTGTCGAGGATAAGTTTTGCAGGAAACAAACAAATGAGATTAACCACCCCACACTCCCCTCCTTGCCCCGTGAAGATGGAGTAGTTCAGTTCATGTCTAGCCCAACTTCATTTCATTACAGTCATAGACTGTTGGGGCTTGGGGCTAAGCGCTCTCCGAGTCCAAGCAGACTGTCAAGAGATCATTATAGTCCAGGCAGGCAGTTATCCAAGGTGGAGGAGGATTTTTCCATGAAAGATACTGACGATTTTATGAACCCGCCAGCTTTGGCCTTGATACAAAGGGAAGTTACTGTTCAAAATATATTGAGGGAAAATAATCACCTTTAGCACTTCTGCAGAGAACAACCATGTGCTTTCGCTTTTGATTAAGAGATTTATGCGCAACAGTGTGCCTAATTTCCACAGATTCATTTTTAAAGCATACTGATGCTACCTAACATGTTGTATTGTGTCTACCTCGATGAATCCGTTGTATTTTTTCTTAGCTAGCAACCGAAATCCATCACTTCGAGTTTTAGATCTTGCATGCAGTTTGATTGCTCTCTTTGCTAACTTTTGGGCATTGTCTTTAGGTGCTTGACGAAACCTACTGCTGAAAGCTCAATGAACTGCAGTAATTGTGCTGGTTCATTGGTTTCCAAAACATATAGGATGTCATTATTTCTTTTGCTTCCATTTGAGGACCTCTCTCTCGCAAAAAAAATTATATATCCTGGCTAAATGATCAAGAGATTTATTTTCGAATAATCCTCTATTCAGGGGTGGAAAAACTAATCACGACCCTCAAAGGCTGCTTACATTTTAAGATCGCAATCTGCTGCATAAATCCTGCAGTCATGAATCTTGGGATTGCTTATATACAGTTGCTTCAGCTGTTATTTTCTGCTTAACTTATTTTCAAGGCATGATTTGTGTTGTTCTGTTGGAAGGCTGCTTCATGTATGGCTTGCGCTAAAGCCACCTAACTTATAGTTTATTTCGTGAGCTCTTCGGATGTAGCATCACTAAAATTCTACATTACAACAGACCAGTAGCTGGCATGGCAGCATTCCTAAGATTATGATTGTTTTCCTTGAAATCTTTTAACGTCAACAAAATTCAAGTAGTTTTTTCTTCTTCTTTAATTTGTCTTACGTTCCTGATACCATCTTGAACTAGGCATTAGATTCTTATATGATCGTGCAAGACGGTTTACGAGCTGCACATAACATTAACTGGATTCAGTGCTCCTCGTGACAAGGACCTTCTGCAACTCATGCCAGGCTGCGTTAGCCTCAGCTTAAACTTCTATACCCTTGAGCATAAATGGCCACTACTCTCTACCATTCACATGCTTTTAGAGGTTACCTTCTACAGTAAGGAATTGGGATTGATACATCAACACAGAAACGAATTTTTACCATGCATGCAGGTAAATTGACTTGATTAATATCTTCGGGTCCTTGATTGGATTCAATTATGGATAACAAAGGGTCCACTTTATAAGCAGAAATGACCAGGATTGAGCTTGAATATGTTAATTAATGCTGAAAATCTGTGCCTAGGTAGGGTGTCATTGGAGTATGACTGGACAGAAAAGGAGGAGAAAATATAGAATGGCCTATTTATCGCAAGTCATTGCATGGTCTAATGCCTGAAATTAACTCCTTTGCATGGTGTTGGACCGCTCCAGGTACTACTGTACCAGGTCATCTTATTTAATTTCCACATCATGATCAGACAACTTTTGAAGAGCTCAACAACCCAGTTTACTGGAAAATTCTTCCAGTAAGAAACTAGGTACCATGCTTGATTCCATAATATATATGGTACGAGTTCAGATATTTTTCAGAAGAGAATTTAAATTAAGACGAAAAAACTGATCAGCTTAAGCTAATAGATACACCACACATGATTTTCAGTTTTCTTGTATTATTACTTGTAGGTCTTTTTCCCTTTCGTGCAATAATGTCACAGTTGTTACAGAAGTACTAGCCCCTAAATACCGAGAATAAGGCCAGGCAATGAGCGGCTGAAAAGGTCTCTTGGGTGGCTCTGCCACAAGGTGTGGTTCTCATGCCTAATTTCCCAACCATGTGGGCTTATATCCTTCACGGTGAGCCATGTATTGAAGTACTCTCTAAATTGTGTGATCACACCATCTTTCAAGGTCCATACATGCACCCAGTAAACTTGTGCACCTTCCCAGCCCTCCGCAATCACACAATCACCGACGACCTCAATGCTTCTTGGCTCAAACTTGAACTTGGTGTGGCTAGACTCCCCGGTGAGTATTCTCATCATGTGTTGGCATCGTGGAGGTCCATGGAACCACCATTCTAGATCACTTGCTATGAGTTTGGCCACTGTCCCCATGTGACCATTTGATAATCCCTTATACAGTGCATCAACAATGCCCTTGTTTTGCATTTCTACTTTCAAAAAGGATTCCGGCATAGGGGATTCAATGGCATTGGCAGACATGGTGTTGTATCCTGGATTTGAATTTAGTAAACTAAGAAGCAAGGCAGGTAATTAATGAACTTAGAACTAAACTTGAGTGTTTTGGTGCGTGGTATGTGGCTGAGTGGAACCTATTTATAGAAAAATTCTGGAGAGTTATGCACTGTGGGAAGGACCATGATTTCTGAGAACTAGTGGTGGACATTGGCTTCTTTTTATGACATGAGAGATCCATTGTTGAATGTTAGCTCAAAAGAATTAGATGTATTTAATGCCAATGAATTTTTATGATGGCTAATTTTCAATAATTACAATTTAATGCCGTTCTGTGGACAAACGATGAGTTGTCTGCTAGTCATTGCCAGTACTACTGGCCTTGTGGCCACTTTGGCACCTTATGCCTTAGTGTTGTAATCAGCTTTGTGCCATTTTCTTTCTTTATCAATCTTTTTCTCAGTATTAGATGGCTCCAAATTCCTGATCAAGGTTTTTCTGGGAATGACTAATCTACGTAGCAAAGTTTTGTCACCTCATTTGCAGTTCCATGCAGAAAATTAGGGCAGAATATTTCTTGTTTGTTTCCTTGTTTACTTGGATTAATCTTGAACTAAGAAATGACTCTGAGTTTGGAATTTGGTTACTTTTCATGTATTTTGCGAAAAAATTCTTTGATATTCAAGTTGTGATTTCCAATAATAGTTAAAGTTTGAACATCATAGATTCTTTCGTAAAATACACATAAAAACAGCCAAATATCAAACTCAAATGGCAAGATTAATCCAAGAAAACAAGGGCACAAACAAGAAATATTCTACCCTAATTTTCTGCATGGAACTGCAAATGAGGTGACAAAACTTTTCCATTTAGATTAGTCATAATTCCCAGAAAAACCTTGATCAGGAATTTGGAGCTATCTAATACTGAGAAAAGGATTGATAAAGAAAGCAAATGGCACAAAGCTGATTACAATACGAAGGCATATGGTGCCAAGGTGGGCACAGGATTGGAGGCCACTTGCAATAAGGTGGCATAGAATTTATCGTATTTAGCAAGTAGCATTTCTTGTTTTTATGTCCAGTATCATATATTACTTACAAAACTAAAACAAAAATAGTTTCGAAGAGAATAAATTGGACATGTTCTCATAAGATCCCTTTTATATGCCTTTTTTTCTTCGAAATTAGACAAATAATTCCATCAAGTGACGAAATGGAGCTCTAGCAAATGGCAATATTGTTGCTGCAGAGTGCAGCCATTCAATATGTAGAGTTCCATGAATATACATGGAATTCTCCGAGGATCAAAGAAGAGAAAGTCCATGCTAGTAATTGATAATTGATATTTACTATAGCTCAATTTGCATCTGGCAATGGAGGCCTCATCGATCCTAACTTCCAAAATAAAGGGATTTACAAGTTCGTAGAAATATTTGAATGTAAACTATTGCAAGAAGAAGGCCATAAAGCCAATAACATTCAGTCTTTTGACCTAAACATTACAGAATTAATTTCTGTCACACAACAAAACCTTAAGAATCACAAAAACAAATCTCTAATCATTGATTAGAAATGGGATTAAGAGAAGTGATGTGAGGAGATTTGTGTCAATTGGAGAGATGTTGATGGTGGCTCCTCAAAAGTTGCTAGGCTGGAAGCATTCTTTGACTGTTTCACTCCTCCTCGCATCCTTTTCTGGAGGAACTGGCTCAAGGTAGCTTGCTAGTCGCTTTCCACGTGTGAGTAGTTTGAGATTAAATTATAACATGGAAAATCCTTCAATTTAGCTCCTACTAGCTACTTGGCTAGTGATCCTTCGAGTAGTTTGAGATGTTGATCCGTCGCGGGCGCCTAGCAACATATATATATATATATATATCCTTTTTGTGATGTATTTTTGTATATAAAAAATTTATAAGTATAAATTAAAATACAATCAAATAAATTAAAATATATATATGTTAATAAAAAAATCATTAATAATAATTAAAAATAAAACTAAAAATATAACAAGAATGCTAGGTTGAAATTACACTACTCCCATTCCAGAGCGAATAGGCAAGCACAAGTTATAGGTTTTTTTCTCATAATTTTTGCTTTGGTATATTAACAAAAGCTAAGTCCCATTGGAAAAATATTGTTAACCCAAAATAAGCAATATTCACTGGAACATACCGTTGTGCCTTTTCCATAAAAAAAAAATAATAATAAACTAACAATTGAAAGTAATTCGGTATTTGCACAGGATCATTATTAGATAGTTTTATGGTGAAAATGTTTTTTTAAAATCAGAATATCTTTAAAATAAAAAATCTAAAATGGATGTCTAGAGGTACTTTAATTTTTTTCACACTAATTTTTTTATTATAATGAAGTGGGATAAGGACAAATTGATATTTTAATAAATATAAAAAATAATTAAAAATAATAATTGATGTATGCAGGCTCGTAGCGCGTGGAAGATTCTTGGGTTATCACACCAAGAATCTAAATTGATATTTTATTATAATTTATAGCAAAAATATCACCATACAAAAACTTTAAAAGAGAGACTCAAATGAGAGAGAATACACGGTATTTAATTCAAATCTAGCTACATAGGGACTATTATTATTATTATTATTATTATTATTAGCAGCGACAACAACGACATTTTTTTTACTAGAAAAATCTAGCCCTCATTTATTGAAATTGGAGACAAAAATCGTAGAGGCTCCTTAGCTAGCCATGCGAATCTCTATCTCGAACCTAACCAGAAACCACACCAATTTTCTTCCTATTTAGTTTATAAAATAAAGAATTTAAAACTAAATAATCAATTAAGACAATGATCTACGTACCATGGCATTTAAGGATACCAATTGGATCCAGCCAAGACCACCTCGTGGGCCTTCCTTCATGTGGGGCTTGGACATTCTCCTACAACTGCACAGACACTTCCAAGATTGTTTCGAGTGTTCAATGAACTTAAACCCTACATGGATTCTTTCCCATCATTGTTTGGTTTTTGAGTCAATGCATGGCAGATCCCTCGAGTCGTATGCATGCATTTATGAGGCTAATCCTTTTGCTTCACCCTCCATTTCTCAGCCACTGAATCCATCGGAAGTTCTTGACATAATAAGTTGGAGGAAGGTCCATATCACTCCATCACATGTCTTGTTATGTATACTCTTGATTGGTTTCATGGTTCAATATCTCATTGATCGAAAATGCCAAATTACAGTTCAAAGTTGATGAAAAGTCTGTCTACATTTTGGATCATTGGCGTTAATTAAGCTGTAAATCTGTTAAAAAACACACATTTACTATACATTTTAATGGTTCAATATCTCATGTGTCTTTTTAAGTTTCCATGCAGCAATCAGATGGGTTCGTGTGGACCAAACTCTTTTAATTGGTTGGTATAATAGATCCCAAAATTATTGAGGTAGCTGGAGTGATTCCTATATATAATTAATGTGACTAGTCTGATCTATATGGAAATAATAATTCCCAAGTTTTATATTATTTTTACGTATAGCATGGCTTCATACTAATTCGAAATCTATTCTAAGAGCATATAAAATTTAAGTTATTTCATTATTGATGCTATAACAAGGTACGTAGATGCGAAATTTGCATGATTTATTGAACATAAATACCACTAAAAACCATTTTAACCTTATAATAAATTACTTGGTCATCATAACTCTGAATATTTATAGAAATTATTACATATATTCAGCTCATCATAACTCTATACTTATAAAAATGATGGAACCCGATATGATTTAGATGCTCATTGAATAATTTATCACAAGCATAAGAGCTCTTTGACAAGACCTCAAATGATTTAATAAAAATAATAATTAGATATTAGTTAAAATCCTAGTGAAAGTAAAAGTCTTTAATTTAAAAAAAAAATTTGTATATAGAATTCTTATTAGATTATAATAGCTAGAAATTGTAATATATATTTCTATATAAATATAAGGATAATTGCATGCTGAATTTAAGAGGCTTGGGTATATGAATAATAGTTTGAGAGGTTAAATATATAAGTGTTTAGTGTTTCGACAAAAAAAATATGAGAGCCTTTTTAATATGAGTTTTCACTTAAAAAAATATTAAAAACTTATATAAGTTTTATTTTAAAATTTTATTTAACAAATTAATCAAAGTAAGATGCTAAGTTTTGGTTGCATGGGTCTCTTTTTATACCAAAAGTGATGGCCTTGGCTAATTTTTGAGTTATGATGATTTTTTTTTTATAGGACGATGCTAGATTTTGGTTACACAGGTCTCCTTCTATATCAAAAACCGATGGCCTTGGCGAATTAAGAAATGGGCCAGAGGGTAATGAGTGCCAATTAATCTGATAGCAATTTCTCAGAGAAAGAATGGTAGAGGTCCCCTCGTTTCCTTCGGTGACTGGTCAAGTATTTGGCTCACCACACTCGTGTATAATCTTGAACCCACCTTCATTAAATATGTAATGTTGGTTGGTGATATGATGGGACAAATCAACGAGAAATGATGTTTACAAAGAGAATTGTGCACCATTAGCCCGAATTTTAATTAGATTTTGAACCATCAAGAATTTCGAACCACCAGAAATACCTCCTGCTTTAAGAGCCCCAATCATGAACCAGCCTATGGTGACACTGGTTCGACGTTGGTGACCATGCAACCATTGTTAGCCTGGATGTAAAGTGGACTTCTTAGACAACTTTGATGAATGTACTTTTTTCTTATCGATGGAAACTATTTAACAAGACAAGGAGAAAGGCATATTAAGGTGGCTTAGAAGTTACTCTTGTAGAACCTTGTCTTCAGTTGTCTAAATTGATCATGAGACAGTGCTCCTGGGACACTTGCTTCTGTACATTAACCTCGGATTAGTACTAAGTTTTGCAGAGGAACAAGAATGTGCTCACCTTACAAAGCATAATGTAGCTTTGGGCTTTTAGACGCAATGGAAAAATTAAACCGTTTAAATTCTCATCGTGGCCAGGGAAGAACAAGGCAATCCATTCAAACAAGTTCAGAGTTTTAATACTTTTATTAGTTCTCAAATTTACCGCTTTATATATAAGCCCACTTATATTTATGTACAATTTAAAATAATATTTTGAACAATTTAAAATATTAAATTTAAATTCAATTTGATAATTTCTTTAACTAATATAAGTTTTGGTCAAACCTAATATATATATATATTATGGTTTATGTTTTGGTTTTCTACTTTAATATTCTTTAATTGAGCTTATGGATATTAACAAACTTGCTCGAAATCGATACATGTATGTATGTATGTATGTGGGGGTATGTATATTTTTTTTAATTCAATATAATATATACATATATTAATATTAACATGATGCACACATATATACTATTGATATTTATATCATTTAATATCTCAAATATATATAAATATATATATTATTTTTATTTTTTATAAAATAATAAATAGTATTAGGTAATAGATGAACACCCAAACTCAATATATAAATTTTTTAATTGATAAATAATAAATAAAATAAAAATAATTTATATGTACTCTTTGACATTCCCAAATAACATTTATATAGCTCTTCATTTTCTTTCTTGAAATCTCTGTTATCATCGGGAGACATCAAAATAAGTTTATTTATTTTTATGTTTTAATATTATTTAAAAAATAATAATTTAAAA
>Ga0325414_1000826_pt1 | contig 27626 bp, 17 predicted proteins | sample PopdelMetagenome_8_FD_206183 | JGI IMG/M metagenome (GOLD analysis project Ga0325414, IMG submission 206183) | Populus deltoides microbial communities from Bellville, Georgia, United States - Leaf-PdKOR-R3 | ecosystem: Host-associated > Plants > Phyllosphere > Phylloplane/Leaf | place: USA... | reverse complement strand
ACCATTAGTGTTTTTTATAAACACATTAATCTATGATCTTTTTATCTTAATACCTCCTCATTAACTAACGGTGAACTCTTTTTTATTATTATTAACTATGTCATCATACATGTAAACTACTCAATTTCTATATATTCCATAACTCATCTCAATACACTTTTTCACTCAGTCCTGTAATGTTTTCATATCATGTTATCTTTTTCCACATCATATTTTATCTATAACACATTTCATCTCATAATCATATTTAATTCATGCCACATTTCATTTCTTAATTACCATCCTATGCTTTTTCGGCCTTCCCAAGCATTTATTTCATTTCAACCAATTAAAATCGTTATTTCATTTTATTATCCATTTATATTATTATTTGCTTATCAATATCACTTTCAATCTCAATATCTATTATGTCCATTAAGGATCATCCATATAAATTTTTAAGTTGAACATACTTCCAGCTTATTTCTAACTTGTACACATATTTCTTCCATTTTCATGTACTTCACGCCCATCTAGCTTTTTTAAACACTACCACCACCACTATCATCTTGAGTATTTCTCAAACTCATTTTCAACTAGAATATTTCTTCTAGCAATTGATGACAAGTTCCAATATTTTTCTTACTCAAATACTTCTCATGTCTATTAATGGTGAATTACAAAAATTCTATTTATGGCTAATTTCAATATTTTCCTACTCTAAGTATTTTTCATGCCCATTTAGTTCATTTACATAATAATTATGACTTATCCATACATTTCTAGATTTATCCATTCATCTATAAATTTTATTGACACTTTAATCAACTCATTTGATCCATTGTCATATTTGAATGCATATTCTTTATTGTTCATAATCACTAATTCTATTAGAAATTCTTAACTCCTACTTCAGGCTCGATAACCCTCATCGTTGCGGCTAAATTAACATTTAAAATACTAGTAACATATTGATTCCACTATTATTGTGCGGCTAAATTAACATTTAAAATACTAGTAACATATTGATTCCACTATTATTGTCAATTTAATTTTTCATATATCATTTTTCCTACTCTATATGTGTATCTCGCCTATCTTATATTTTCTTGCCCCATAGCAATATCTATACTACATTCGATTTTAACACTACTCTTCATTCCTGTGCTCGACTTAAATACTTTCCAAACCATAGCCCTTACTTATGTAGCAGACTCAATATACACTTGATCAATAGCCCCCACTCATGTGTCCTACTCATAAACATCTGTGTTATGAGGTCCACCGTTATGGATGATTACAATTTATATCCAATTATTTATGTTATCATGATCAATTTCTATTTTCAAAACAGTTACTATTGTTATGGTCAAATACAATTGCATATTGATTACCTCTGTTGCCGTTTATTACCATCATCTAATGGTTACTATCACTATGGTTTATTATAAATCACAGGTAAAATATTATTGCCTTCGTGGTCAATTACAAAACATATAAAATTTTATGATTATATGTGTTTACGTGTGCAGCGTTGCTGTAATTATCCTTCTAGTCGAGATAGTTGGGAATGATGTGGATGGAAAGGACAATGAATTTTTGTCCTTTATCAGTATAAAAAATGGAATGGGAGTTGCCACCTAGTATTTTGGTTACTAGGAACCCTAACTGGTCTTAAAGTTTGAGTTAAGGGACTGATTGCGTAAAAGAAAGATATTAACACTCCTAGTACATCTTCCTTGAGGTAAGCTGTATTGTTTTTTTTTTTTTTTATTGTTTGCTATGGTCTAATGATGTCCATCTCTACCGACTTACTATAACGGGTTTGCTACGATAAACAAACCCTAGTTTTCTAAGTCAAGAACTCGGTTTGAGAAGGTAAAATATCCTTAATTATTGTTTAGGCTTCTTTCAGGGTAAAATTAGAATTTCTGCAATCGTGTCATTCCAAATAATATTTCAGATAATATTCATTGTAGATGTTATACTTATATTTGAAGTAAATGAGTTGCATTATTTATAATAATATTTTGAATATTAACCTCATACAAGTTTTTTTATGCTTATATTAAAGTGAGTAATAGAATTATTATCCCTAATAATATTTTGGAATTAACCCCCTTTAGGTTTTTTATTCTTATATTAAAAGTGAATAATATTTTCTTTCCAAAAATAATTTTTAAATATAGGTCAAAATCCTTTGAAAGTAAAATCTATACAATACTTTTTTTTAAAAAAAAAATGCCAAAGTGTTTTAAATTTTCTTGAAAAATATGCTCAAATAAATTTAGGATTTTTAGCTATATGCAAGAAAAAAGAAATATTTCTTTATTATTTTTTAGGCTTTGTTTGGTAAAAACCTATTTTTTGTATTAAAACTAACCAAAATAGACCTAAAGGTTGTTTGCCAAACACAACCTTAAACCAAAAGAAAATTAACAAAAAAAAAAAAGGCACAAAAATAGGGTATAAGCCCTTTGACCTATATGTTTTTGACCTAACATGACTGGGTTGACCCAAAATCTATAAGTTCGACCATAAACCAAACCAGAAATCCTGGTTTGACCCGAAAACAAATCAAAAACAAAACCACAATAAAAAAAATATATTAAACTTGCCAAAAACACAAGAAATAAAAAAAAAATTGAGCAAAATGAATCAAACACACCAAAAAATGAAGAACAATGTAGAACAACAAGAAACCAAAACGAAACCTAGCAACATGAAACCAACACAGACAAGATTTGGTCAAAACAAAAGACATACATGTTGGAAATCAAGCAATGCACAATAATCTAGCATTGAATCACTTTAATTTTCACTTAAAATTCATGATTTTATCAAAATGAGTTTCAGTTCAAAACCAAAACCCAAGGATTAAAATCTATTGTAAACATATTATTGATGAAAATAAAAACTAAATTATTTGTTAATCATGTCTAAATAAGTGTTTTGGGCAAAGAAATGGACTAAAATTGGTCCAAATCATAGAGTTAAGGTAATGTTTTTCGCAAGAACGCAAAGAAAACTGCCTAGACACCCAACAAACGTAGAAAAGGCAGCCCTTTTCAAGCCTCCAAAACTGGCATCTGTGGGTTTTAAAATATGCTTTCTTTATCCCAATAAGTCACACTAACATACATAAACATATTTGAATATAAAACACCAAAACATCAAAATCAAGCTTGAGGTACTAAATCCAGAAAACAACAACTTAAAAATAATCAATATGTTCTTGCAACATGACTTTAAAATTGGTTTTTTGAACTCATTTTGTGCATGAACAGGCCTAACAACACCAAGGTAAACACCCTTGCATTAACATGCATACCTTAAGTAAAAAACAAATTAAAGCAACATTATATTTCAAAAACAAACTTAAAACAATAATTTTATATAGCAAAAACATCAAAAAAACTTCAAAATAACATCATTAAATAAAAATTACAGCAAATAAGAGGTGAATGCAACATTATTTGTTAAGCATTACAAACCTCTTTTTTATGCTTGTAAACATAAATAAAAAAAAAAACAACTAAAGAGGGCCCTTGGGATCATAAGGATAGCTAGAACAACTATTCTCTCCTTTTGTTTTCTTTTGGAAACTTTTTCCTCTCCTAAAATTGCTATCCTTTCCAAGCTTAGGAAAACCTTTTCTTAGGTTTTTGAACCCTCTTTACTTATGCTAACAGGTTAATATTTTCCCTCTTTCATATCCTTTCCTCCTTTTCTTTTCTTTTTCCACCACTTCATACATGCTTGATAGGGGTATTTATAGTTTTTTTTTAAGGAGGGGGTTTGAATCTATTCTTGACCATTTGATCTTAAAGGAAGTGTTATGAACTCTTGATAAGAACCCATGAGAAGCCTTTGAGTGTGAACACACAACAAAAAGTTGGTTTATTACACAATTGTGTTACAGCCATGGCTAATTGAGTTGCCCACTTACAAGGTCTCGTTGGAGCAAATTTGATGTCATCATCGCCTGAGACCACCTGAAGTTGGTAGCACGGATGCAAACCTTTCATTTGAATCCAACCTTACTCAATTTCAAGATCTGTAGCTCGACATTCATTCATTTGAAGTTGCCAACTCGATCAGCCAAAACTGTTGAAAACACAAGCCAAGTTGACCAAACAACATGTCACTCACTTTCTCTTCTTTAAGTTGAATGACACGTTATCTAGGTGAGATTATGGTTTTTAATTTAGGATTTGGCAAATTTCAATTGAGTCTATATTCTTTCAGTTGTGGCACATACACCCTTAATTGCCTCTAAACTTTTAGTTTTTTACAATTTCACACCTGGCAAACTCAATTGCTAGCCCTTAATGTGGTTGTCTTTTTCATTTTGGTCATTGATTTTGAATTTGTGCATTTTGACTCTCAATTGATCAACAAACTTTCAATTTCTTTAATTTGGCCCCTAATTTGGTCAATTTCAACCCCTACATTCATGCGTCTTTTCCAATTTGGTCTTTAGTTTTGGATTTCTTCAATCAAGTCCCTAATTTCCCATCAAACTTTACTATTTATACAATTAAGCCCTTAATTTGACCAAATTAACTCTTAAAAATTACAATTTGACCCCCAGACTTTAATTTCTTCTAATTAAAGTCTGAATTGACTTAAAAAATCATTTTTTTCTTGTAATTAAGTCTTCAATAAATTCAATTAAACCTTGAAAAAATCTAATTGAGCCCTTAAACATCTAATCTTTCTTGTATATTTGTTCCTCCTTAACCAATCTTCGCTGATTTTTTAGGCGTTCTGGTATACTCTTCTCTCTGATATATTTTTTTAATATTTTTTTTTATTTTTTTATATTTTCTCTTTCCTCTTTTTTTTATGTTGGGCCCAAAAAATAGGTAACAACAGTATACAATAAAATTAAATATTCATTTTAATTCTATCAACTACAAAAGTATTTTAAATAATTAAAAAGAGTAAGGGAAGGCAATCCCTTACTTTGAGCTCCTGTTGTGCAAATTTTAGAGAAGTCAGGTTCCTTTCCAGCTACTTCTCCTATAACTCCTAAACAATACAAATTAGTGCTCTTACCTTTAATTAAAGATTTAAATATCCATATATCCCAAAATTCCAAATTAATGTCCTCATATTATAACCATCAAACTCATATTCCAATTTCTTGCTTAATATATCATAACCCAATAATTAAAAACTCCTCAGGCTTCCAAGATCCTAACAGATAAATGACTAAACGACGGTTTGTACATATCTACAACCCCCATTAGGTGAGGGTTTCTCCTTTGTCCAAACAAGTATTGAACACTCGACTCCTTAAGCCATAAAAAAATAAGTTTGGACAACTATAATAACCTAGCTGACTCGAGGGAGCATGTGTAGAACGTGCATAGTATCCTAGAATTAGTCATCTAAGATAATGAATCAATGTGAAAAATCATCCCCACAACCTTCTAGGGGTCTGCGCATGCTTGATACAATAATTTGGAGTCAAGCTCCATTAAAGGGTTCAATGACTTCTGTGTCAAGCTAGTAGCACCCTTCAGCACCAACATAACTATCAAGAAAAGCTCAATCGAGCTATTTAGTGTTACCCATCAAGAGGACAAGCCTACACTAGCATATTTGAAGAGTTTCAATAAGGAGATGCTGAAAGTGGAATAGTTACGTGAGATAATAACCTTAAAGACTTTGATAAGAGGGGTAAGAGAATATACTGTCTAGAGAAAACTTTATACCTTACTAGACAAAAGCTTATTCAACGTGAAACAAGTAATGAAAAATCACATATGAGTGAAAGAGATCAGTGTGCTATAACATAGGCATTTTTCTTATAAAGACAACCAACATGAAAGAACTTCTATGCAAAATCATTCTTTTAACAGAAATAAAAGCTTAAGGAAAAACCATGAGGGACATAATTTTTGGTATATCCTAATAATTTATTACTCAATTGAATCATTTTAAATAAACAATAGTGTATCTCTGCATACATTTCCTATCTATAGATCTCCAAGTGATGCCTAACAATTTTTCACTAATTCATCGGGGTTGATCTTGGATTTCTCATTCTCCAATGTAGTCTCAGACTGACACATTCTTCAGGTGATGCCTAACGGCCCCCCACCAATTCTCTAGGGTTTAATCTTAGATCTCTCATTCTCTAGTGCAGTCTTAGACTGACACATTCTCCAAGTGATGTCTGAGGATGTCTTACTAATTTGTTAGGGGTTGATCTTAAATCTCTTATTCTCCACTACAGTTTTATACTAACACGACTCTTTAGTAGGGCTCTTAGGCCTCAAACTATCTATTGGGATCATCTTAAATCTCTCATTCTCATGTACAATCACTCTCTAATGGAGGGCTCTCACCTCTCATGACAATGCTAAAGAGGTTACACATCTCCCCCATTCTAATTTGACTACTATCTAGTGAGGGGCTCTGAAGCCTACATGTCATCACCGAAGAGGCTACATGCCTCCCACTATTCGGTGAGATCTTTCTTTAATGGTGAACTCTTAAGCCCTACATCATTAGCTAGGAAGCCACAAACCTCTTAATCTCTCTCTCTCTCTAATACAATCCTAGATCGGTATATGGCTTCTAAGCCTCGTGTTATCATAGAGAACAACCCTCTATGAGTTCCTCTTAGCCTCTTAGAATATTTTCTATGTAACACCCTCTATTTAATTTATGTCATATTCGTTAACAAATTAAGTAATATGTGTGTGTGTGTGTGTGTGTCATGATCCCTGATCCCTAACTATCCTAACAACATTTTAAGCTTTTTATTTTTATTATTATTATTATTATTCTAGTTACCAAAAATTTGATAGAGTCTCCTCTATAAATTGAACTTCCCAAATGTCGACATCAACAAAAAAACACAATTTTTCATATATAATTATGATCCAACCATCCTAGATCTTCTTCAACATAATCTAATTTCTTATCACTTCATCCACTTCGACTTATACCTTCTCCAGTTTTCATTTTAATAATAGTGTCATATATATTTTCTCTTCATACATAATGTCATTAAAACAAAGCATATTATAAAGTTATTTACATGCATACTAAAATTGTTTTAATGCATACACAAAAGAGATTTAATTATCTAGTGGTATATAACTTTACATAAATTACAAGCCCAATAGATAACTTCAAATCCTAGTGAAGTAGAATATTACATAAACCAAATACCAAAATATACCTAGTAAAAGTTACCCATAAAAGAAGAGAATCAAGGTTGTCCTGTAGTATGAGAAGGACCTGCAACAATGTAATGTAATTTATTTATTAAGACCAATTTAATTTATTTATGCATATATATAGTTTACACATTTTTTTAACACCATAATCTCTAATAAATTATCTCTAGACATATCCTACAACTTTAGTTACTTTTAGATGAAATCTTCATAGTTTGCTAGTAAAGTTTACTCTTCTTGCAACCTTGGTCCCCATCTTAATGGAAACCAAGTAATCACACAAATAATCCAGGTCTTTCTCAATTTTTGATCAAGTTCATTACCACCTTAGTCGTCTCATACATGGATGACTAAGTTCTATAACCACACCTTAGTTTCCGTTCTTACGGATGACTAAGTCAATTTCTGCATCAAATCTTCTTAGTTCCTATCTTTATTAATAACTAAGTCATTTGACCATACCACCTTATCCCAGCCTCTGCGAATGACTAAGTCAAACACTATTCACTTTAGCTTCCAACCACTTTGGAAACTAAGTTAAAATCAAGATATTTAGATCTCCTTAGTTTCTAACCATTTAGACAACTAAGGCATACACATTATCTTTTAAATTAATTAAATTTATTCATCGAATAATTTTCATTCTTCACCATATATTCTCATAATTCTTTTACATTCATGACACAATTCTGTTCCACTAATTTTCAAGCGTATATAACAAAGACAACCCATTCACATATAAGAAAAAGAAAGAACAACTACAATAACTTGACATAGTTAAGGAGGGAAACACCTACCTGCAGCTCCAGGTGTTCAAGCTCGGTCTGCTGAAGTTCCAGCCACCAATGTTCCTCTTATAATTAAAAGGGAGGTATGCTTGTTAGCATATTCATATCCAAAATTGTAACACGTACATAGTTTCATTGTCACGTTACATATTTCAACATTACATATTCAAATAATTCTCGTCTCAACATTAATTGCATTCATACTAATTAATTCTTCCGTTAGCATTTCTTATCAAATATATATATTTTCCTAACTTAATTTCCTTTAAAATGCATCGTCTTATTATCAGTAGTAAATACCTTCAATTCTCATTGATTTACACTTTCATACTTCAATTATTTCTTTTCATATATCCTTAACTTCTTTTTTTTTTATATTTGATTTTACTAAGAATGGCAAAATAACTATGTCATATGATCATCCAACTAAATCCTCACACCATTTCTTATACCTTTATAATTGACTAACTTGTTCATGAACATATAATTTAATACTCTTTCCAATATTTTGCATTGAAATGCATTAAATTCTTTACCTATACATATTAGCATGCATTGACATTAACAATTTATTTGCTTAACTTTTCCCACTTATTATTATCTCTTTATACAACTTTATCATTTATGCATCAACACACCACAATCACACACAATTATACAAGCTTTATTACATTCCATGTTCATTATCTTTTATTCCTAACATGACCGGCCAATGTTGTCTCCATAACACCTAAATTTTTATCTTCCAACCTTCATTATTTTGCATCATTTTCAACCTATCCTATTACAAATGTATCAATTTCAATAATTTCACATTTTCCCCCAAATTCTCTCCTAAGAACCCTAACTAAAAAAATCTAAGAACATTGCATTAAATCTATTTCTTCCCATCTAAAATTGTTTAAACAACTTAGAACTCATTACCCAACACTAAAATGAACTTCGAAAGCTAACCTGATGATGTTTTTCCTCCCCATCCAAAATTGTTTTTCCAAAATTTTTCCATGACTTACAACCCATTTTTCTCCCTTCTCCCTCACTTAGTTTCTGCTTAAATCCTTGCTTGAGGGAATGATTTGTGTTTTACACCTTTTAGATCCTTAATTCTACACAATTTCTACTCTTTCTCTCAAGGTATTTTTTTTTGTTTTAAGTGCTTTACTCTTTTTTTATTTCTCTGTTACGCCTTTGGTTTTTGCGTCAAAAAAAGGGAGAATAAATTGTTGGAGCTTTGCTAGCTCATCGGAATATTTATAAAATTACCATTGATGAATTTTATATTATTTACTATCCGACTGTTAATAGCTTTAAAATATCTTCCCGAACTCGGATTGCCCAAAAATTATAATCAAATTTAGGACTATATGTTATGAGATTCCTCATAAAATTTCAATTCGATCCAACGGTCAGATTGAGCGTTATGCTCAATAGCATAAAACTAGTCAATAAGTGATTTTTTTTTCAAAAAAATCCAACCTTTCTCATTTTATTTTTATTATTATTTAACTATTCATTTTAATCACTCATTTTTTAGGGTTTCACATTCTAAGTATAGGCTCACCCTCTACAGATTCCCTCCAGCCTCTTAGAATTTTTTTTAAGTATGAGCTTCTTCTCCATAAGTTTCCCCTGAACTCTTAGAATTTTTTTTCAAAGTATTCCTTTATATCTCACCTAACCCTCCAAGAAATTTTTCTAAAAATGGGTTCCTCCATGTTCCCCTTTTATATACTTGAAAATTTCTTCAAACATAGTGCATGCCATTACATATTTTTAGTAAATAATCTCAGAGTTTTCATCCCTCTTCTTAACAAAGATAATTCAATGAACTTGTCATGGTAACCAAATATTTTTACAAATATTTTCATATCAATATCACAAAGACTTGGTGGGGTATTGGTGAACCCAAATTTAATAGGCTAAAAAACCTTTGCCAATTGAAATGAGCCCAAACTATTGCCTAAATTAATTAGGTCGATGCATAATGCCTATACCTAATTAATTTTGGGTGGTGGGCGCTATTGGGTCTAGGTGTTACTTCTAGGTGTTGCATGCATACCCAACACCTATTAGGTCCATGCATAGAACCTGAACCCAATTATTTTTTGGTATTAGGTGCACTCCAACACCTTCATGAGCTCGAGCACACACCTCAAGCCCAACTCTCTTGAGCCCAACACTTTATTAAGACTTTTACAGGACCCTATGTAAGTCTCTTTTTAAGACCCCTGCATAGGTCCCCAAATATTTTATAATAATATAAAACGTATTATTTTGAGTAGAATACAATTCAAAATATCAAAAGGGTGAAATAACTTTTCAACCCCTCCTCTCCACAAAAAAAAAAAAACAAGATTTATGGGCTATAAATACCCCATGAATTCTTCAAGCTTCAGGTTCACATTCTCTTCAGTCTTACTATTTTTATCATACATATTTCATAGCCTGCCTCTATAAAATATTATTTCACTTTATTTCTTCACAAAGCTATTAATTTAACCATCTGAGAGTCTTTATATCAATCAAATGAGATTTTTTACAGGTACCAACTACCAACCATATTGGCTTACTAGACACCACTAGCTACCAGCTACCAACCACCTAGGCTTTCCATATCAAGCTACCAGACACCTTGGTTAGGGAGAATGTATTGGATTACTTGAACTAAAAGATTAACTTATTATCCAACACATGAGCCTTATTCCTAAGAATCTTGAATTTTAGGATTTCATCCGGTATCAATTATTTTTTATCAATTTTATGGTTTAGTTGAAAATTTAAGGAAAATTGAATTTGTGTGGAATTGATAACAATCAAGGGTTTAGTATATTTCAACTTATGAAGTGTTTGATAGTTATTGAATTATGAATTATATTTTTTAAAATTGGAGGAATTGAATTACTTTAGAATTAAAAAAATGATAGGTTGTTAGTTATTAGTTGATTTATGTAAGCTAATTGTTATTCATTTTTAATAAATAATTGAATTTGTGTTTGAAAGTTTGTTTTATTTTTTTAATTGTGTTCATTGTTTCCTTTTAGGTACCATGCATTCGAGAGGAAACAAATCCAAGTCAAACAAGATCACTCATGCTTCATCAAGTAGTAGTGTTGGTAATTATGTTATGAATTTAAAGGGTGATTATAAAGAGGTTACCAACTAACACTCAACTACTAAGGACAACATATCAGGCATTCCTTATATGATAAAGTCTATTAAAGGCAAATGGATAGGAGAATGGTTGAGCAACCTCTTTATGTAATTGTTTTATATGATTTTATTTAGTTATTTTAAGTTTTATAATTTTATAAAAATGACTCTCTTAAATTGATTTTCAAGTTTACCAATATTAAAGTTGTTTGTTTCATCACCTCTAGTATAAAATGGTCATTTAAAGAACCATTGTTTCAATGGAGTCAGTTTTATGATCATCCTTAATAGATGTACAAGGTAGATGCTTGGTGGAAAATTTTTAAGGTTAGATAAATAATCTATAATTCAAGTTACTAGATAGTTTATAAAATTTTAAAAATTAATTCATGTATGAAATCAATTAAGAGATTTTTTTGGTGAAACGAGAGCAACAAGGCGCTTATCAGAAAAGTGTGGTAAAGCAACAATGTGACTAGGTAAGTTTAAATCAATTAATATTATATTTTTCTAAATTTGTATTCTTTTATTTTCTTACCTAATTTATTTTTAATAAATTTATGTACTAGGTTGTATTATTTTTGGTATGATGCCCATAAACAAGCAATTATAAAGGTCGAGTTTAATGACATAGTGAGGTGGAAAAGCTATATATCAAAGTATGTCACAAACTGTAATTGGATAACATCTCTTGAGTTTGTGGTTTCAGAAAGTTTTACAAAGCGCTCATGATTCAGTACATAAATAGAAATAAAAAAAAAACTCATGATTCGATGAACAAGCACATTGGAGGAGAAATTTCATTTATCCACCATGACAAGTGCCTACTAAGAGCTCATATTTGTATATTTTATTATTTTTCTTGAAGTTTTAATTACATGTTTATTAAAGAAGTTTTTAAAAAACTAATTAATTTATAGGAAAAACAACTTAGACAAGAACTAACTCCAATGACGTTATATAAGGAAACTCATGTAAAGAAAAGGGATAGAAGGAAAAAAAATTTATAAATAATAGAACGAAAGTGTTCATCGTAAGTGTTTTGATAGTTATCATTGGTTTAAGATGTTAAAATTGTTTATTTGCATCAATTATATGAAATGTAATTGGATTTTAAATTATTTTATTTTATTTTATAGGAGAGATGTAACACCAACATAGTTGATAGATTTGACAAAAATACTTAATTTCATCCATCCTCCTTATGATCCTCAAGTTTGGTTAAAGGTTGTTGCAAGTGATGGACCAAATGGAAATCATGATGCGATCCTAGCTACAACATTTAAAAAATCATTAGGAGTGTCCATTGGATCTCTAAGACTTAGAATGAAGTGCATCCAAGAGGAGTTTAATGAGCTAAGTCAAGAGGCTTGGGTTAAAAAGGTTCAAATCTATCAAGTTAGACCTTTGTCTACTCTTTGGGTCATATTTGAAAGCTACAAGTAGATTTTAGATATGATTATAATTGTTTTAAAAACTAGACACATGTACCTTTCCAACGATATATGTTAAGCCCGTTAATTCATCTAGACGAGAGAGAATGACATGTTTGAAGGTGGGCCTAGAATCTGTCAGCAAAGTGCAAAAAGAAAAAAAGACATTGTTTACTTAAAATTTATGGATTTCTTTCACTATAAGAAGTCCTTAATGCTATTGAGAGCTTATGTGGAAGCCTTTGACTTACTTATTTTATAAGGATTCCATATCAAATAAGAAGAATTAATTGGTCAGAAATTAATTCTTATTTTACAATGCATTACGCTTTTGTTCAGTAAGGATTCTTTAATAATTAATTCTCTTGGGTATTTTTCATTATCATATATAGAAAAGGGTGAAAATTAATCTTAGACTATATATTTATTTATTTTTATTATTTTAGACCTTATTCTTATGTTAGGATTTTAGGGAGTTAATGGATTTTATCTGCAAGTTATCTTATATTGTGTGCTTATTTTTCTTTGTGTGGTTGTAGTGATTCTCATACCAAGTTTTTTTTATTGAACTTGCAACCTATTTTAAGGATTGATCAACTTTATTGTAATTTGTACTTCTCATTTACGTCTTGTTATAAGCATAAGGTGAGGATGATCGATTGCATATAACTTTAGTTCTCCAAAGTAAGGTTCTTATTGGGTTAAGTTGCAAACTTTCTTTAAACCTCAAATTAGCTATCTAAAGGACAATTCAACAACACATTGGTATTAGTGCTCGACTAATTTTAGGTTATATATCCTTAATTTTCATTGTTACAAGTAATTAAATGGTTTTATTTAGATCTTACTATATCTAGGGTTTGTTTCTTATTTTTCTTGGTTTGTATCTCTTTAGGGTTTCAACTATTACAAAAAAAATGAATCATGATTAATCTTTGTGGTGTTTTGGTGGAATCTTAATTAAAAATAGGAAGAAGGAAGAAGATAATCAATTTTTGATAAGAAAAGAAAAGGTCTTGAAATTGGTAAAAGAAAATTAAATTGCATACAAACAACAAATTGTGTTCATCCTTATACTTGAGAAATCTGACACCTATTAAAAAAAACAATTAAAATTGCAAATCTTGAAAGGATTATTGGAGAAGCGATTATGAAATCTTTGATCTTGTATGAACTAGGGTTTAGTTGAAACTTGTCTTAGAAATTCTTGGTGATCTTGATTGATTTCTTGGTAATTTGGATAGAATAGAATTATCTTGCATCAATTTCTTGATTTCTTGCATCGATTTCTTTATTTTCTTGATTTTTGTAGTTTCTATTGTTTCCTAATAATAATTCTTACTTTTATTTTTTCTTTACTTTTGTCATTATATTAGCACACATTTACATTGCTACTCATAAATTTATCCTCAAGTTTCATTTCATTTTGAAAATTTTGAATAATTATTGATTCTTAAGTCTGTAAACATAAAATAAATTATTGTGTAGTTTGATTGATTGTTTGATAAGTTGTTACTTTACTTTTAAGAACCAAAGTACGAGAATATTATGGTAAAAGGTGTAGCGAGACTATTATGGTGAAAAGCCTAATAAATTGTGTGAAACACGAGAGGAGTGGATTTTATTGTAAGAGTAAACACATGAGTTTTTTTGTGAGGAAATATTTTCTTTGCTACTAACCTTTATTGTAGGTATAAGCAATGTCTTCAAAAGGTGTTGAACAAAAATAGACGAATGTTGTGGAGGAAAGGCAGGATATAATGAAAGTTATGATGAAGGTGTTAATGAGTAGTTTGATAAGATGATTAGTAGAAAAGAAGTTCCTAATCATAAGGAAAAGTAAGTTGAAAGTCTATCATTAAGGCTATTGTGAATCATGAGAGTGTGGGCGATATTATGAAGATAAAGAAAAGAAGTTTTTGAAGGTTGGTGATCAGAAAGTTGCTATGAAATTGGTAAATAAACAACAAAGAGGAAACATTTTTCATATTAGGTGTCATATTAGTAACAAGGTGTATAATATGATTATTGATAGTAAGAGTTGTGCTAATATTGATACTACTATACTTTTTAAGAAGTTAAATATAAATATTGTTAAGCATGATAAACCTTATAAGCTTCTATGATTAAATGAATGTAATGAAGACTTCCTCTTTGTTGCTGGTCGCCTGCTTGTCTTTCCAAGATAGCAAGTGTCCTTGGAAAGCCTATTCAGTGTGACCAGCCTACATCAACACTCTCCCGGTTGTCTTATGCTAGGGCTCTGGTGGAAATTGATCTTCTTGAGGAACTCCAACACTCTGTTGCGATCACCCTGCCTGAAGGTCCTGTTTTGCACCAACAAGTGGTTTATGACACTCTGCCTAAGTATTGTCATCTCTGCCATGTTCTTGGTCATACTCACCTCCTCTGCCCCAAAGCTGCTGCTGCTAATGCCACACCTCTTACCTGCCCTCCCCTGTCTCCGGCAGTTCCAGTAGCTCCAGGGAATGTTGCTAGTAGATTGGGTCCTTGTCCACCTATACCGTCCCAAGCTCAGGACATACCAGCTTCTCAAGGGGTTGTTGGGTCTCCAGCTGATCCTGTAGCTGCCAATGACTGGGTTACAGTGGTCTCTCGCCGCAAATCCAACAAGAGTGATAAGGGAAAGGCAGTAGCAGTATCTGAGCCAGGGCCTGCTTCCCCTGCTTGTCTAGGTCCAGTTTGTCCCTCCTTTACCCCTCCATTGGTGGCAAACTCATGTGCTGAAGAACCTCCTTCTTCTAATGAACCATTAGTTATGCCCGCCTGTGTTGGGGAAGGACACAACCCCTCTCCAACAAGTCCTTTGGCTATTACTACTGCTGAGGGGAACATGGCTGACAAACCTGTGTCTCCTCCTATTGTGGAGGGGTTGGTCAAGAGTCGGGCTCGAAACCGCAATCAGAAACATTCAGGTCCCAGTAGCAGGACTTCCCCTCCTATTGCAAATAAGTCATGAGGTATATGTTGCCTGGGTGACGGGTGGTGTTGTTTTGCTCCTGCAGCAGGGGACCATACCTTGTGAATTGATGTTCGCTATTGCATGGCTCATGCATTCTAGTTTCACGTCATTCATCTTTGCTGATGGGGCCCTCTCCCTTGGCCGGTTTATGTGCTTTTGCTGCAGGTGGCTGGCTATTATGCTAGCTTGTGTAATTGTATTGAAATTTCTTTTGTACCCTTCGGTTATGCTTGATGTTTCGTTTGCATAGGCTAGTTTTCTCTAGTGCTTGGTGGGAGTCTGTTCCCACAGGCAGGTTGTATTTCCTTTGTCTGTTTTTATCTGTCCATATGCTTTGCTAGCTTTTCCAGGGGAGTTTGTTCTCCTTGGCTGCTGCTGTTTGTAATGGCTTTGCTGGTCTCCAGCCTGTACTGCAAGCTTGTCTTGCTTTTTTTGATCTATATACTTTTTATATTTGATAAAAAAAAAAAGTTATAGTGACTAAATAGGTTTTGGTTTCTTTTTTTATTGGGAAGTATAAGGATAAAGTTTTGTGTGATGTGGTTTCTATACATACTAGTCATTTACTGTTGTCAAGACCTTGACAATTTAATAGGAAAGCCAAGGCCAAGTATGATGGATTTAAAAATAGATATTCTCTTGAAAATGATGGAAAGGTATAGACACTTGCATCATTATCACCTAGAATGTTTATGAAGACCAATTGAACTTAAAAAAAAAAAGTGAAGCTAAAATGGTAATACAATAATGTGAGGTTGTAGTTAGCATTCAAAAATATGTACGAAAATTGTTAGTATGGCGTGCTTATATGATTTTATTATCATTTACTATTTTTATATGGTATTGTTAATGGTAAAAGTTGACAAAAAAGAGAGTTTCGATGGCTTAAACTAGACTAATTAAAGTTGAAAAGAGAAAGCAAACTTCTCAATCAAAAGGGACCCATGGTAACTCTCCTCCCAACCTTGTTCTTGAAGGTTTCTCTTTTCTAATTAATGAGTTAATTTTGTGATCTATCTCTGCATGTCTTTTATCACGAGCTCATAGATGTTTCTTTTTCGAAAGGGAATCTCCTAATCCCTTCCTTGACCATAACCTACTCCACGACCCTTTTCTACTATAGTTGGCAGCAGCACATAACAAGAAAATAAATAGTCATGATATTGCAGCACACAACATGCAAGAACATAGGATTGTTGGGTTATGATACCAACTAATGTAGGTGAAAGCACAAAAGACAATAAATAATCGCATACTAAAAAAAACATTGATGAGTGAAAGGGGTTGCAAATATTAACTCTAAATTTATATTTTTATTATCTTAAAATAAAGTTTAATGAAGTGTGCCTTGTAAAGAGATTTAAAATACCTTTAAATAGACTATAAAACTAACTTATGCTAGCTAATAAAATTAGAATCCTAAAACATAAAGAAAAATAACATAAAATCCAAAATAATATAAGAAATCCAGAAAAGTCAAGGAAAATTAGCCAAATAAGATATTTTAAGCCTAAATTCAAGAAATCTATATAGTGGATGACTGGCAAAAAAGGGTCCTTTATGGCCTCTTTTAGCAACTATATTGGTTTGGCACAACCAAATATTATGTTAGGCATACCTTTGTCTCACTAGAATATAAAAGCATATATTAGGTCATATATATAGTCTATTTAGGATAAATCATCATCTAGCTATAGAAGATCCCCATTTAACTGTTTATAAACTTCAATTTTGAATAACCCAGTTGTATTATTTTTTCTAGGTTAGAAAGAACTCATCCTTAAATTTTGTTCTTCCTCCAAATAAGACATCGAGTGTTGCACATTAAAGATATTAAAGAATTTTAGATGTCTAGAAAAAAAAAGGTATATAATCATTATCATTTATCATTTAAAACATCTCATAAGAGTATATCTTTTTTTCTTTTGACTCGTTATCTTTTCTCATTAAAAATTTATAACGAGTAATCACTTTCCACACAAGATCACTAATCTTAAACAACACTTTTCTAAAATGAGTATCAATTATGGCTTTATAATTAGCATGGTTATTGGTGATCGTCTTCTTAACCTACTCATGAATACTCCATAAGTAGTCTACCACACCTTTAGCTTGGATGTTCAGTTGTTTGATTCAAGAAATAAGTGTTAGTTTTAGTATTACAAAAGGATTCTTCCCATAGATTATAAGGTCCAATTTTAAGAGCTGTTTAAGCAATCTCGTTTTATGGCAAGCTTAGATCCCACGTCTCCCACCAAAATCTACAGCAAATCTCAAATGTTATGGCTAACCATTCATGTTTGTCTTTCTGTACAAGGAAAATGTTGACTTCAGTCTTTAGACATGTTAAGATATTGATATTAATTTTTAAAAAAGAATTTTCATAAAATTGATTAAAGTTAGTGTAATTCGCATTTGATTTTAAAATTTACACATCAATCCCTTTAAAAAAAAATGTATGAAAATGGACATTTACCTATATAAATGATAAAAATTAAGTTTTGAAATTATGATACGTTGGGTTTTCAACCCAACAATTAGCTCTACGGGCGATTGGAGCTTTGGCACTTTTTTTTTTTTGGTTTTTTAATATTATTCTCTTTTCACAGTTTATATATATATATATACACAATGTGAAGAAAAAAATCAATCGAGATTAGGAAGATGAGAGAATCTCAGTGTATGATGGTTGTTGGATCATTTTTGTTGCTGGGGAGTGATTTTTGCTCTACTGGTTTTCCTCTGTCCTGTCTATGAAAAATGGAGACCCCCTCCCCTTGAATCAGCTCTGTTGTTGGTTTTTGAAGGAGAGAGATGCTAAGATTTGGGAAATCAATTAATGCCAGATTTGAAATCAATTTGGGACTTCGATTGAGGATTGGGGCTGAAAATCTGGGAATGGGGAGCCGAATTTGGGAGATTACTTAATTCGAGAATCTGAATTTGATTGCTGGGATTTTGAACAATTAAGGCGATTGAATTACGAATTAATTAGGGACTAAATCGAATCCATATGATAAAATTATTGGGCTGAATTGAATCAATTGGAAACAACTGGTTTTAATTGGTATTTAATTGGACTGAAATGATTGGAATGAAACAAATCGGACATGAACGAAATTTAAACCAAAATTTAATTGGTCCCCAAAATATTTTATCCTTTCCATTATAGTCCTTATCTTTTAAATCTTCCCAATTTCACTCAAATAGGATTAAATCTTGAATTGTTTCTCAATTTAATCCCTCAAATTAATCTTCTTAATTTAGTCATTAGTTTTTAAATTCTTGCCATTTCAACCAAATTTGTCCTAAATCTCCTATTTCTTTTCAATTTCATTTCTACTTATAGTGTTTGGCATTCCACTTGGAAATTGTTTTTGAAATATTTTAAAGTTTTTTATTTTTTTTAATTAATATATTTTTTTATTATTTTGATGTGCTGATGTCAAAAATAATTTTAAAAAAATAAAATAAAATAAAATTATTTTAATGTGTTTTGGAATGAAAAGTACTTTAAAAAACAACCGTTACCATACTCTTAAACACCCTTTTAAATCAATTTAGACCTCCAGATTAATCCACTTGTTGTGAATTCATCATTGATTCCTAAAATCATGCAATTTTAACCAATCTATCTCTCAAGTTTAATTTTGTTTTTTTTAATTAAACCCTTTATTGATTACTAATTTAGTTATTTGTTTCATAATCATCATTTAACTTTAAATTTCTTTTACTCTTAACCAAATTAAATTAAATTAACTATTTTTCTTGATTTTCTCTTTAATTAAACCATCAATTATGGCCCAAAAATTCCCAAACTTTATTTTCGCATGTGATGCTTAATTATCAACCCAATTTCAAAACCTAACTATTTTTTATTTTTTTATTTTTATTTTTTTTATGATTTTCTAGATTTCTTGACACACAAGAATTAAATAAAAATGAAGAAAAATTAAAAACAAGAAGAAGATCAAAATAGCTAAAGTTATTGGAAAGGTATATTTTTTGGTTTTTTCTAATTTTTTCAAAATACATACAAAAATAGAGGTAAAAAATTGGGTTACAATAGTTGTCCCCCTCTTTAGAATACTTACAGTATAAAATCTTACAGAAAGCTTTGTATAGCAAGCTTCTAAAGAAAAATGATATTTGAAACGAAAGGAATCTAACATCCTCAGAGATATCATTTTGAAACGAAAGAGTTCTGACACCTTTAAGTTCTTCAATAGAGGGATCCAGCACCCTCAAAAATCATGTTGTTGGAAAGAAAGGGATCTGACAGCCTTAAATTCCAGAAGAAGGATCTGACACCCTCAAAGATTTCATTTTAAAACAAAAGAGATCTGACACAAGTTTAATGGAGGGATCTGACCCCTTTAGAAATCATGTGGTTTGGAAGGAAAGGGATCTGACGCTTTTAAATTCCAGGGATCCAACACCCTCGAGAATCACATGTTTGAACGAAAGGGATTCGACACACTTAAGCTCGATAAAGGGATCCAACACCCGTAGAGATCACATGGTTGGGAGGAAATGGATTCAACACCCTTAAATTCCAAAAAAAGAGATCTAACACCCTAAAATATCACATGTTTGAATGAAAGGGATCTGGCACCCTTAAGTTCAACAGAGGGATCCAACACCCTTAAAGATCACATAGTTGTAAGGAAATGGATCTAACACCCTTAAATTCCAAAAGAGGGATCCAACACTCTAAAAAATCACATGTTTGAACAAAAAAGATCTGATACCCTTAAGTTTGACAGAAGGATCTAACACCCTTAAAGATAACATGATTGAAAGGAAAAGGGTCTAACACCCTTAAATTCCAAAAAAATAGATCTAACACCTTTAAAAATCACCGTTAAAAAAAAGGTATCCAATTTCCTTAAGTTCAACAAAGGTGACCTACCTCGTTACAAGATCTGGCCTAAGATGTCCTTATTGCATGGTTGAATCTGAAACTTCTTTATGGTAGGGTTAACCTCTTTTCCTGATGATGTTTCTTGATGACAGGGTTGAAAAAAAATATTCTTAAAGATATGGTTGAATTTTATATGTAATTATTTTACGAATATTTTTTTAAAGAAGAAAACATTTTCCTCCCTTTAAAGCTTGAGTTTTTATGTCATCAATTTTTCAAAATCAGCCAAAACATCTAATTTCCTTTATAAGTTAGAGATGAATCCAACTTCGATAATAAACTTTTTCAGATAATATTTTTTTATATATATAATTTTTTTGGATGGATGAAATTTACATAAAAGTCAAGAATTGACTTGGATAATAAGTGGATTCACTCTTTATGTGATTATTTCAAATTTAAATTAAAGAAAAATCCATATATGAGAAGAATAATTATCTTTAATGCTTTTGGCATGAGCATGAATCATATGGCTAAAACTCAAACAAAGAAAGATCTTATCTTTAACAAGTGAAAGCTTGAACTCGGAGATACCAAAATATTGTTTTTTTATATATAAAAAAAGTACCCAACCTATTTTTGATGTACACTCTAGTACCATGATCGCGTTATGCCACGGGTTGGAAAACAAATCTTGGCATTAAAAAAAATCAAAAGATCACAAATGTGTTTTAAAAAAGCAATAAAAAGTCAGGATTTGGGTTATAGACTCGACTAGATTGAATAAGTTTGTCTTATCTTACGACATCAGATGCATCAAACAAAGAAACAAAAAGAGTGATCATGGTAAAAAAAAAATGCTAATTAAAAAGAAAAAATAGCAAAATTACATTTCGATCTAACCGAGAGCATAACAAAAGAAAATAAAAAATTAAAGGGGAAGAAATGAACCAAGAGCGCTTGCTGGCACGTAACCCATCTATGAGGCTATGACCAATTTTTATATATATAAAAAAAAAACCTAAAAGAAAGATAGAATGCAAAGTGTCAAAGGATAAAAAGATCAATATTACCCGAGTCAAACTTTCAAACTTTTAATTTGATAAAAGACCCTAAAAAATAAAATTAGTACTATAAAAGAAGGAGGAAAAAATGCTAAACAAAAAAATTAGGAACATTAATTGATTCAAGGGTGAAATTAAAAAAAAACATTTTACAAAAGAAATCAAGTCAAGAATCTAAAATCAAAAGAAAGAGGATCAAATCTCAAACCAAAACAAAATAAAAGGAAAAATAACGATTCAATGTTAGAGGAAGAAAATAAGAAAAAAATTGATAAAAGACCCCAAAACAAAAAAAAAGTAATATAAATTAAATAATGAGGACTAAATGCTAAATAAAAAATTAAAAGGGTAAATAACATTCATAAATTCAATGGTGAATTGAAAAAATCAAACATTTCACAAAGGAACTCAAAACAAAAACCCAAAATTAAAAGAAAAGGAATTAAATCTAAAATCAAAACAAAAAAAGAAAAGAAAAATAACATTTCAAAGTTAGAGGATGAAAATAAAAAAAAATAATTTGATAAAAGACCCTAAAATAAAAAATAATAATATAAAAGAATGAAGACCAAATACTAAACAAAGAAATAAGAAGGAAATAACTTTTATTTTTTCAAGGGTGAAATTGAAACAAAATCAAACATTTCACAAAAGAAATCAAAACATAAACCCGGAATCAAAAGAAAATGGATCAAAACTGAAACTATGAAAAAATAATAGGAAAAATAAGATTTCAATCAAATGTGAAATTGAAAACAAACTTTTTAAAGTGTCCAAAAGAAATTAATACAAATATCATACAATCTAAAGGACTGAATCAAATATCAAGACAAAACAAGAGCACAACATGGATGTTCTAATTGGACAACATGTTTTCTAAAGCAAAACAAGAATGAAAAATAAAAAATGTTGTTAGAGCCAAACTACCTAACAGACCACCACAAGCGCTACCTCATTTAAAAGAAGACATTGTGATCTTTCTAATGCTACCATGGTGGACAATTTCCACCACCTAAATCCTTTATACGTGTTATTTGAAGTGTGCAGAGTGGCCTAACACGCTAGTGCAGAACGCGCTAGTAGACTTCTTTTTTAAAATATTATTTTTTAAAAAATAAAAGATCACAATGAAAAGATGAATAAGCCTTTATACCCTACTTTAAAAATATTTAATTGAATGAGTAACCAAGTAAATTTACTGTAGACTTTCAAAGCAAAAGATGAACTCGTCCATGTCTTATTAAACAATCCAAAGAAATAAAGAGATATAAAAAAATAAGAAAGGAGAAAACTAGAGTTTCATTAATACTGCATAATGCAATCAAATACTAAAGAGAAATAAGTTTTACCTAAATACAAAGAGACTATATATAGGTTAAACAAAGAAAATGAAAAGACTATTATATACCCTTAATAAACAATAAAACAAAATAACCCTATATTTCTTAACATCTCCCCTCAAACTCATGATGCGGCAACTACAAGCATCAAGAGTTTTTCAACTAGAAAACCAAAGCGAGAAATAGAATGCGACTTAGTAAATAAATTTGCAATCTGTAGAGAAGAAGAAACAAAGGGTAAAGTAATGGTGTCATACTTAAGACGATAACGAGTATGATGACAATCGATCTCAATATGCTTAGTTTGTTAATAAAAAACTAAGTTGTGAGCATTCTAAATAAAACTTTGGTTATCACAATACATAGGAGTGAGATGAGAAATAATGTATTGTTTCTTGCTTTTTCAATAAATAAAAAAAATCACCCAAAAAGATATAGAAAACTGTAACAGACTTTTGATCTGTGAGATCACTGTTATGATCAGCATCAGAGTATGCATACTGCTCCAAGAAAAAGGTGGATGAAAGTAAAAGACTTTGAAAGACTGTACCTCAAAGATATCGCAAAATACAAAGAATAGATGCTCAATAAATAGTAGTAGGAGAAACAACTAACAACATGAATAACATATGCAATATCTAGATGAGTAATAATGAGATATATCAAGCTTCTAGCAATAGTATGGTATAAAGTAAAATCTGATAAAAGTAAATCATAAGAAGAAAAATACTTTGTGCTAACCTCAATAAGAGTATATATAGTCTTATTATCAGTAAGTCTAACCTACTCAAGAATATATACAACATATTTTGACTAAGAAAGAAGATAACCTCTAGGTGAGTAGGCTATCTCAATACCCATGAAATATCGTAGATAACTCAAATCCTATATTTCAAACTATCTAGCTAACTATGTCTTCAAAACTGAAATATCATCAATATCATCATCAGTAATAATCATGTCATCAATATATAAAGACAAAATGATATGATATAACAAAAAGATCATAATCATGACTTTTAAAAACAAATCCAAGGGAAGAGATCATAACATAACATTTCTCAAACCAAGCACGAGGTGTTTGTTTAAGATCATATAATGTTTTTTTAAGCTTGCAAACATACCTAGAATCATGTGAAACACCAAGAAGGGGCACCATATAAAATTCTTTTTGAAGATCTTCATTCAAGAAGGTATTTTTAATATTAAGTTGAGAGATATTCCACTGAGAAACCGAAGCTACTACAATGAGAGTACGAATAGTAGTCATTTTTGTTATATGAACAAATGTCTTCTTATAATCCATACCATACTGTTAAGAGTATCCTTTTATAACCAACCTAGCTTTGTATCGTTCAATATAAAATTCTTTTTGAAGATCTTCATTCAAGAAGGTATTTTTAACATCAAAATTATTTTTGATCTTATATACTCAATAATAACCAACAACACTCTTACAAGGAGGTAAGGGAATTAAATCTCAATCATTTTTCTTATGCAAAAATGAAAGTTCCTCATTCATAGCTTGCTGCCAAAGAGGATTAAGAATTGCCTTTTTATAAGAAGAGGGCTCAGATATATAATGAATAGAAGCTAAAAAAGAAGTAAAAGATGAAAAATAACAAGAATAGGCAAAATCTAGTAACTTTGTAAACTTACGAATGCATATAAATTGATGTAGATATGGATCCACAATCTCAGATGAAGCTTAAAACAAGAATAGGCAAAATCTAGTAACTTTGTAGACTTACGAATGCATATAAATAAAGGTAACGAGGCAAGAACATAAGAAGGGGAATTTGAAGTACTAGGAACCTGAGATGATAAATTATCAGAATCCTTATAAAAGGGATCTATAAGAATAAGATCAGATCTAGTCAAGTTATGAGTAGTGGATGGAATAGGAAAGAAATGTATATGCTCGAGACAAACAACATAACGAGACACATAAAGTTTCTAAGTTATTAGATTAAAACAACGATAATTTTTTTTACCTTCACCATAACTAAGAAAGACACAAATAGCATATCAAGAAGACAACTTGCTACGTTCTATAAAAGGATGAAAACTGAAACAAGTACAACCAAAAACTTTAAAGAAATAATAATTAAGGGCATACCTATACAACTTTTCATAAAAAGAAAAACCTGAAATATAAGAAGATGAAATTTTATTAATCAAACCTATAGTAGTAAGAATAGTTTCACCCTCAAACATACTAAGAACAAAAGTAGACAATAAGAGAGAATTAGTAGTTTCAATAATGTGCCTATGTTCTTTTTTAGCAACATCATTTTGCTCAGGAGTATATATACACAAAGTTCAGTGAATAATTTCATCTAGGGCAAGCAACTCACAAAATTTATTAGAGGTGTATTTCCCACCTAAATCACACTTAAAACATTTGATAACAACATAATATTGAGTTATGACAAGAGCGTGAAAGACTGTATATATCTCAAAGAATTTAGAACGATATTTCATTAAATAAATCTAACAATAACTAGTATGATCATCAATAAGAAAAAAAATATAATATCGAGACCCTCCTTTTATGGCAATAAGAAAAGGTCTCCATACATCATAATGAATTAAATTAAATGGAGAAAAAGAAACGGAAATACTTCGATTAAAAGGTAAAGTAGAAAATTTTGTTTGTTTACATCCACTATAACTAGAAATATTACAATTTTTAAAATTTTCTAAAGCTCTTGTGGATGCCGAAAATCTTAAACGAGAAGACAAAATATGAACTAGATGAGAATGTCATAAATAAAAACTAGAAAAAAAAAACTCAAACAGAAAAAAGACAAATCAACATTAGTATCAGCAGCAACTGACACTTTTAACTCATCCAAAATATATTGTCCCCTTTTTTTACAGCCTGTCCTAATTAGCTTGAGACTGCAGATCCTACACACAAAAAAAAAAGAAAAAGATGACTAAATAATTATCAAAATCACATAACTGACCAACAGAAGCAAGATTCAATGTGAGTTTAGGGATAAAAGAAACATTAGGGAGAGACGAGTGAGGTGTGACAACAGAACCAACATTTGCTAAAGGCATAGGAGTGTCATCAGCAGTCATGGTAGGAATAAAAGATGAAGGAGTCATAGAAGCAAAAGATAAAGAATCTGGAGACATATGATGTGAAGCACAAGAATTCAAGATCCATTCAGAATGTGACATACCTGAAAAACTATGAGGTAATTGACCTACAGAAGAAGAAGCAAACATAGTTTATAGCTATAAGGAGAGAAACTTTTGAAATTGCTCAATCATAATACTAGGGTCTGTGAAAGAACCTGATAAAACTACTGCTGTATTAATAGACTGTGGTGGTTTGTAACCCTGAGATGGTCTATAAGCTTTAAATTGTGACTGGTTGTCAGGCTTCCAAGCTTGAGAATGCTGGTGCGATTGATTATTATGTCTCAACTTAGGACACTAAGCCTTCCAATGACCTTTCTACTTATATAAATTGCACTCGTCGAAGGCAACTCTTGTGAAAGACTTATTTTGATTATTAAAGAGTACTTTAGAAAGTACTGATAGCACATAAGGATTATAAGTAGAAATAATTTCCTTTTTAAAATAAGATTGAAAATATATTTCTTCAATCAATAACTTATTGACAACTGAGTCAACAGAAGAAAGTGGAGAACGATGCAAAATTGAACCTTTAAGTCCTTTAAAATCATTGTGAAGTGCTATTAAAAACCGTACCAATCATTGCTGCTCTCTACGAGCAATATATGCACCACATGCCTTTAGTTTTACCAATTCTGTAAGAGCTAATTGATCTGAAAGATCTATCATGGTAAAAAAAACTCATGAATACTCAAATTCTTCTAGTGAAGAGCTCATATATCATTCTCTAATTGATACTACTTCATAAAATTTGATTGAGTGAATAATATTTGCATATGATCCTAGATCTCCTTTGTTGTCTCATACTACACCAACTATGTATCTATGAAATGCTCCATAGAATCGTTAATTAATCTAAGTAACAATTTTTGCATTATTTACTTCTCAGACATCTATCAAAGCAGCATAACCCTCATCAGTATTCCTAGGTTTCATAAAAGTTCCACTTATAACATATCCTCACATACTGAAGTGAATCATCTCTTTTAGTAGCTATAATCAACAAAAAAAAAAAAAAACCAAAACGCAAAATAAAGGAAAACAAAATACTAGATTGTAGAAATTAGATGGATACCCTCTCAAAATTATACGTTTTCTTTGATAAAATACCTCATTTCCCTTCTAAAAATTATACGGTCACTCAAAAAAAAAGAAGTGGAGAATGATGCAAAATTAAACCTCTAAGTTGGATACACGAAAGTTATGTTTAAGATTAAGCCTCGTCCCATGAAACCTGGCTCTAATATCATGTTACACAATCCAAAGAAATAAAGAGAAATACAAAAAAAAAAGAGGAGGATATTAGAGTTTTATTGATACTGCATAATGCAATTAAATACTCAAAAGAAATAAGTTTCATTTAAATACAAAGAGACTATATATAAGATTTTTAAAAATAAAAAAATAATTATTATATTATTCTCATTCGAATAATGATTTCACCATCCAATTTTTTATTTTTAATGTTCATATTAACTGACAAATTGCTGAAAGATTCCACCACGGGTGTGTAAACATGGTCTCTAATCTCAAGATCAATTATGACAATTGCAATAACTTTAATTTCTTCATCAATCAACCACAAATTTCCCTTAGTCTGATGTTGTTCTAGGTAAAATAATAATATTTCAGCAATGTGCCATTGTTATTACATCTATAAGAAGACTAGCAAT
>Ga0325414_1000825_pt1 | contig 27648 bp, 18 predicted proteins | sample PopdelMetagenome_8_FD_206183 | JGI IMG/M metagenome (GOLD analysis project Ga0325414, IMG submission 206183) | Populus deltoides microbial communities from Bellville, Georgia, United States - Leaf-PdKOR-R3 | ecosystem: Host-associated > Plants > Phyllosphere > Phylloplane/Leaf | place: USA... | reverse complement strand
AGTTGAATTTTTAAATTATGATAATAATTAATTTTATCTTTACATGTCTCAGATAGATAATTTTAGAATTGTGAGTTTTTTACAAGAATATTTTATGAATACAAAATAATAAAATATTGTCTCTAAATACATGAACTTTATATATCTCTTATTTTAAAAATATAAAAATTTATTTTAAAATTATTTTACAAATAAATTTATTTTTATATTTTTGTTAAGATTTTCTAAAAAAATATATTTTTATTTTTATTATTTATGTGATTTCTATATAAAACAATGACAAAATACTATGAATATGTTTGACAGTGTGGTTGCGAGTGCTTTTGAAATAACTTTTCGTGCTAAAATATATGTCAATGATATTTTTTTTATTTTTTAAAAATTATTTTTGACATCAGTATATCAAAACAATCCAAAACATATAAATCATATTAAATTTTAATAAAAAAATTTAAATTTTTGGAAACGCAGCCGCAGCCACGTTTCCAAACATTGCCTATGTCATCAAAACTCACGTTAGGTGTGACGTCAAATAAATAAATAAATAAATTAGAAAAATAGAAAACAAAGGAAAAACGTTATGGGACTCCAAGTGTTGTATAAATTCTAATGGATAAGAGATTTTGGGATCCGGAAGCGTATATCCCCGAGTACACAGCGTCCTGTAAAAGCGAGCCAAAAACGAGAGCCCAAACCATCTCTCAATCTCCACTCAAAACTCGTTTTCCCAACAACTCAGTGCCTGAGTCAACTCGGAAATTAGCTTCTCTGTCCTTCCTATGGTGAGTTTCCAACTCACTATTTCCCTTTTTTTCCATTAATTTTATATAATATTTTCTCCTGAGGCCCTGCCTCAGTAGTTGCAAATTTGTTTCCCAAATTATGCTTGGTTTTAAGTGATTTCCAATTGAGCTTAGAAATCCAAAATTTTCGCATTGCAGTTGCATTTTCTTGCACATAATTAAAGAAAACATAATTTTTTTCTTTTCTGAATTTAGCTTTATTTACACTCGATTAAGCTGCAAAGGGCCAATTTTTTTTTTTTTGATTAGGGTTGCTAAACCATGAAGTAAATTGGTTTTGATTGATCACATGTGGAATTTAGGGACTATTTGAATTTTGATGATATCTTTTTTTGGAAGCTTAATTAGTTTAGTTTTTATGTTTCAGTTATGTTTTGATGGATAAAGTTTAAAATTTGGAGAGGAAAAGAATTAACTATCTATTGTGTCTTTTTTGTTTATTGTTTTCGTGTTTGGGGTTTTCAGTTCTTGTATTTGAGTTGCATGTGCTGGATTTTCCATGGAAACAGAGGTTGGAGTTGAGGGGAATGATGAAGCTAAGCATAAGGAGTGTGGGATTCGGAAAAGTTCCTCTTCCTTGTCTTCTCCCAAACAGATTTCCGACCCAGTTGTATACAAGCTTGTTCGGGTAATTTCTTTAATTTCTATATTGGATTCTTGTTTTCAGTTTATGCTGTAGACTTATAGTTATGGGTTTTATAGTTTTTAACTATTGGGTTTTTTTTTGTTGATGTGAAGTGAAGAATATTGATGAGGCTTCAATGTTATAGTAAAATTAAGCAGGCACAATTGGACTTTTTTTGGGCATAAACATGGAATCAAGGTTGCTTGTTATAGTAATTCTGATTCAAATTAGTAATGAACTGTAAAAAATTGAAAGAAGCTTTTCAGCGTTATTAATCTTTATGAGAAAAATATGCTGCACTGTGTAAACTCATGATTTTGAAACCCTGGTGCTCCTTGGATCGCTTGGTCATTAATTAGCTGAATTTTGTAACCACTCAGTGCATTCTTGAATGTCCTTTGCAAGAGTTTCAACCACACAATATTGGCAAGTAGATGTAACTCTTAAACATTTTATAGTGATGACTTGCTTGAAGACAATGGCTATGCAGGCTGCCTTGTGTAAATCCCATTGCCCTTAAGCTTGTAGAAGCTCCAATTTGATGATTAATAATTCTATAAATGGTGTTTTGGTTAGTTTAGTTGTTATGGCTGGCCACCATATCTAAGCTACTTCTGGGGATTCATATCCATCTGTCTCTCCCACTTGTTTACCTGAACAATCAAGAATTAATCTTTGCATTGGTAGAATTGAATGACATTGGGCATTGCTCAGGTTTCCAGACTGTTTGTTGAGCAGCATCATGTGCTTTTAGCCTTCTATTTTCAACTGTCAATCCTTCTGCTCATATTTTGATGATTTAAACTTTTTTTGTGTTCTGGATGGTTTACTAATTTGCCTGTACAGCTTATTGTGAACGTTGTCCTTTCTTTTTCATTTCTGTTGATGTTATTTTGAAACTGTGGTTATTGTATCAAGGACTTGATTACATGTTAGTTGATGTGGATGAAAAGAACTTACTGAGTTGTGTGATTGATCTCTGTCACAGTAGCTCTCCTGCTATATCATTTAGGAGGTTTTTGTGATTTCTTCTTTTAGTAATCAGTAATGAAATTAAGTAGAAGTGATATCCATTAACTTTTATTCCTGGAAGTCAAACCTATGATGATTGCTGATCATATATGTGTTTTGGTCTCAAACTTTGTTTTTAATTATTTATGTCTCAAGTTGCTTTCTTTATCGGGGTCATTATCTTGAACTTGTGATGGATAAGTCTATCAAATTTGCAGGTGGAAGGAGATGGGAGATTAGTGCCTGCAACAGATGATGAATTAATGGAGGTTGAGAGTCTGCTTATAGATGACAGATGTGGAATGCATGTTGTTGCAGACCCTGGGCAGACTGTAGGGTGCATTTCCAATGAAGGATCTTCCTCTGGGATGGCCCAGTTAAAAAGACTGGAAGGTTTTTTTTTTTTGTTACTACTGCTACTTTGTAGTTTGTATTATATTTCCATTTTCAAACTTAAGGTCCAACAAAAAATTGCATGTAGCCTTACCAGAGGCCATACTCTGTCATAAATGGGCTAATGTTTTTGGGTGTCTCTGTTTTCATACCCTTCATTTGTCAAAAGCCTTTTTTCCTTGGTTTTCTCGTTTTGGTTGTGTTATCTTCTTTATCTGTCCGATACCCTGAGCCAACCCTTTTAAATCTCTTTAACCACAAACCTTCTTTCTAGACTCATCAAGTTTTCAGAATAAACTATTATTTCTATTACCTGTAGGAAAAGATTTCGAGCTTAATTTTTGTTCTCTAATAGAGTACATTGTTGCATGGCCTCTTTCACATTCCTTTCTTGTCTAGGGAACTTGTTCCCTATGTCCTCATTTGATTATAATCTGTATATGTTTGTTTATTTAGTTTTTCTTGGGAGTCTGTTCCCATTAGGTTACACATGTTTGTATTCTTGACTTGCTGGTCACCCGGCTTTGTTACTTTTGATCTTTAATATATTCTTACATTTTGATAAAAAAAAAAGATTCAAGATCTTTTATCCCTTTCAGTTTGTTCTGTGTCATCATCTTGGGTGATCAAATCATTTTTCTACCTTGAATTTAGGTGATGTTAATTTTTCTTTCTGTCTGTTTCTTATTCTTCTCTTTGTATCTGAATGAACTTCATTTGCCATATTTTTTAACTTAATTTTGCTCTCTAATAGTGTCATTGTTGCATGGCATTTCAATCAAGATCTGGTATCCCTTTCAGTTTGTTCTGTGTCATCATCTGGCTGATCAAATCATTTTTTTTACCTTAATTTTTGTTCTGTTTAATTTTTAGTTTTTGTATGTTTCTTCTTCTCCTCCTATATGTGAATGAACAATATATGCCAGGTTGGTCACAACCCGAAAACAAAAAAGTTGATCCAGATAAATTGAATGGAAGGCTTGAGGTATTGTCTGCCTCCTTTACGCATACCTGTTAGTACTTCCACTTCTCCTAATGCTACTGCTTGTGGCACTGAATCCATTTTTCTCTCAGTTACCTGATAATTGGTGGAACTGTGCTGTAATATTATGTAATGTTGACACTCAATTTTTGAAATTAGTCTAGTCATCATTTTTGTATTCAGCTCTTAAAGATATGTTCATTATTGGTAATGCAGGAGGAAACTTTTACTTGTCAGGGGATTACTTGTGCATAAGTTTAAGGCTTTCTTTTTCTAGTGTCTTGCCCTATCATCTTTTCGCTTGTTTTCATGTCATTTGTGACGTGTTTTTTAAGTTAAGGTCACCATTCTATCGGTGCAGGTTGCAAGACTGCATTGCAATCTTTACTGTTCAATTGCTGTCGCATGGTTCTATGTTAACTCTAAATCACAATGTTACAACCCTTGTATCTATGTTAGATTTATAAGAGTTTGTCCAAAGATGTAAATCACAAGGATCTACTTAGATAGTAAAATTCACTCTCTAATAAATAGTCTTGATAAGAAAGTCTGCATAAGGTTACAGAGTTTGGAATGCACTGCATACTTTTAGGCAGGATAGTGATATTGTAAATCAGGTGTCCATTTGTGTACAATTTATATAAACTCTTTCAGCAGTTAGCTTCCATCCTTCTCTTTGTTTTTCTTTATTTATTATTACTCTTGTATATCAGGTGCTTCTTCCCTGTCCTCTTTTTTCCTTTTTTGGCTGTTTTCTGCTTGTACAATTTTTTGCTACTTTAATTTGGACCATTGATGTCTTGGACCGTCTCGACCTTCAAAATCTCTTGTAGTACATTGAGGAGATGTTGCAAAAGGTGAAAGAGGAAGAGAGGCTCTACATAGCATGTGGATCTCCTGATTGTTCTTCTGCTTATGTGATTGTAGACAGCCAGTGTTCTGATCCGCATGATAAATTGCTCCATATTGATGAGAAACTCCAATGTGAAATTCCCTTGCAGGAACCTGTTCCTTTACTGGCACCAAGTTTGAGTGAAAGCCATTTGAATCAATCCGGGAGTGTTGGGGAGTGCTCTCATCCTCCAGATGAACTGGTAACTGTTGGGTCACCTTCATCTATTACTACAAAACCTGATTTTTCCAGATTGAAGGGGGAAATATGCCTAGACAATCTGTCAATAAAAGAACTTCATGAAACTTTTAAAGCAACATTTGGGCGAGAAACTACTGTCAAAGATAAGCAATGGCTTAAGAGGAGGATTTCCATGGGGTTGACAAATTCTTGTGATGTTTCAACAACTTCTTTTATAATTAAAGATAACAAATTTGTTAAGAAAGGGAATGAAGAAGGCTGTAATGGTATGTATGGTTCCTTTGCTAAGGATCCACCAATTGTCAACCAGAAAGGCTTACCAACTTGCCATGTTGGCCAACTGGATTATCATAAAGTTGTTCCTGAAAGAAGATTGGAAAATCACAACTTAGATGACAATTCTGGAAGTGATGATCATCAAAAAGAACAGAGAGCTGCTAAAAGAGTACGGAAGCCCACAAAGCGATATATTGAAGAACTTTCAGAAGTGGAGTCCAAAGAGTCCAACGAAAGGTTATTGAATTTGGCTAAAAATTCTGGACATGATGGACTGATATCCCCAAAATCTCATGTTAGGCTTGTTAGACATGTTTCTTCAGGAGGAAGAACTGTTATCACACGGCTGGATTCCCTTGGAGGATCTGGGATTCAGGTTCCATGTGTTTCTCGGGTCCGAAGAAGCCGCCCAAGGAAAAATTTCATGGCTCTTCTGGTATGTATAACCTATTGTTCCTGATCAACATGCATGTGAATAGATACTTATTTTTTTTTAAAAAAATTGTTTTTCGTTTTCTGGATACTGTCTCCAATAGATGATTGTTCTTGATTTTCTTTGCTTCCTGCTTGAACTACTTGCTGCATTTTATTTGAAGTATTATGTGGGTTTGCCTGCAATCAAAGCTTATATCTTTGGAGCTGGAGTTGTAATTTCTTTCATCTCCTTTCCTTTCTTTTGTTGGATTGGGGTGTCAAAACAATTTTTCACTTAGCAAAGCAGTTTTGATTTGACTGTTGGTGACAGCTTCTAAGCGGAGCAAGTTTATGGGATCGGTGTCGAGCATGGTGTCAATGTGAATCTCTGTGCACGCTCACAAATGTGTGCATGATTTTTGGGTTGATACTGTTGTTACTTGTCAATCTGCTGTTACCTCTGTTTTCACTAATTTTATTTGTCTGTAGGTTTTATTTATTTATTTTTATAACATGAATGCAACCGTGGTTTAATATGAATGACATTCTGTAGAAATTCAATCCAAGTAGCATGGGCATGGCAGCTGCATTGGTAGAGAAAGCCCTTGATGGTCATGGTTTTCCACCAGATGATGGGAATGAGAGCAGAGTCTTGAAAGCCAGCTCTACCCCTGAACATGTTCATCACCAGGTAAGACCAATTAAATTCTGTCTTGTTAATTTTATAAATAATTAAGTGTAACATAAGGTAGGAGTGGTATCCATTGGTGATATATAATGAGAAAAGGGATGAAGGGGTTTTATAATGCTCTTTAAGGCCTGTTGCTTTTGTCAATGGGGAGATGCCTATTACTGCCTTCCGGACTAAGGGGTGAGTGGACATGAAAAAGGTGTGGATCTTGTCTCGGGGATTAATTTCAGGTTTTGCTAACTGAATTGGAACTAGCATGAAACATAATAATCTTGGAATGCAGTTCTCTTGGTGCTATGTCAATATTTTAGATGGACGAATGTGGTCAGTCAAATGAGTGATATTCTGCTGGATTGTTTGTTGTTTAATCTGCTGTTGTTCTAGTGATTTTCTTTCATACATGACAGCTGAAATCCATATTGGTTTTCTACATCGCAAGAGAAAGATTATGTAATAACTTCTATGTTTGTGGACTCATTCCATAGTAAGATTATATTGCTGATTGATCTGTGTTTTATTACCCAGTTTGTAGGAGTGCCAGAGAAAGACAAGCAGTTCTCAGTGATGAGTGCGGTTGGCTTGGGAAGTAACACGGATCTGAAATGCATGAATTCAAATGAGGATTCAGATGACAATGTAGTTACTGTTCCTACATCCAAAGGTGGAATTAGAAGGAAACATCATCGAGCTTGGACTCTCTCTGAGGTGATGAAGCTAGTTGAGGGGGTCTCCAGGTATGGAGCTGGAAGGTGGTCCGAGATCAAACGACTTGCCTTTGCATCTTATTCATACCGCACCTCTGTTGATCTCAAGGTATCTCTGTAGTTATTTGGTCCATGTTTCTGTATTTCCATGCAATTGCATCTCCACCAAGAGTTCTAGTTGCCTTGCATCTAGTGTTTTATTTAGATGCATTCTATGTTTTTGACTGAAAGGATATAATTTTCAGGACAAGTGGAGGAATCTGCTGAAAGCGAGCTTTGCACAGACACCTCCAGATACTGGGGTAAGTAATTTCCCTTATTTTTTTTATTCTCTCTTCACCTATAGGACTCGTTGCTTGTTGATCTGCTCCTCCCATCCTCTTGAGAATCATGATTATTGACTTCATCTTTGAAAAAGAATGACGGTGTTATTGATCGCGTTTCTATGGACTCTAACCCTTATGGTTTTCTGTGGTTAACAATACAGATGAATTCCCGGAAAAATACCGGTGCAATGCCCATTCCCACACCAATTTTGTTAAAAGTGAGAGAGCTCGCAGAGAGGCAAGCACAGGTTCCGCCAAATCTTAGCTTGACCAAGGTGGCCGGGAGTGCTAGGAAAATTGTACATGAAAAACAAACAGGGTTCTTGTAGGCACTATATCTGCTAGATTTCAGCTGTATAAATTCAGATAACCCATGCCAGTTGGGACACCACTGGACTTCTTCTACTGTGTCTTTTATTGGTGGGGTTTGAGTAGCTACTAACTACTACAGTCAGGATTTAGAAATACCTTCGATTATAGACCCCAAAAAACAGAGTGAATTAGTTAAAAAAAAAAGAAAAATAGTTAATCGTGTCATCTTTGGTCTCTGTAACTAGGGAGAAATGTTATCTTGTGAGCAGAAATAAACACTGAGAAGTTTTTTTCAGGACGTCCTGTTTACAAAAAAGCGTGGAATCTTCTCATCGGCAGAACGCAAATTCATCGGAAACTTTAATATACGTTGGTACATGGAAAGCTGCTTTTGATGCGTTGACTTGTGTCGTGTCGTTGCCTGTTAATTTCCGTCGTGTTGGCATATTTCTACTTGTGTTTGTAAGTTAGCAAATGGGAAAGGGGACGGGTAAACCCAGCAGCTCCATCACATTTTAACATGTCTGAAATATATATAGGTCGCTCGCTTATCGGATATCGAAGTTTTCAGAAGTTTTCAGGGTGGAATGTAAGACTGTTTCCTGAAAATCTGATTATTTTTTGGTTTAAAATTAATATTTTTTAATTATTTTAATATGATAATGTATTTTTAAATAAAAAATGTTCTTAAAACAACCGTGCTTGCAAGCCAAAGCCATATATTATTGAAAGAAAATTAGTTACAAACGCCTAGTAGAAAACAACAGCGCCAAAAATCCAGGTGGGGTTGGGTTGGAAGTTTAAAGAAGTCTACAAAATATCTACGTGAATGTATTATTTCAATATGACGTGCGAAAGCAGGTAAAAAAAAAATAAAAAATATATATATATATATATAGTAACGTGTTTTGTTCATAGGAAAGTAAAGCAATAAAATAAAAAGGAGTGGTGAATTTGTGTGGGTTTTGAATTAAGATGCTTTTAAAAATATCTTGATTTTTTCTTTAGTTTTAAATTATTATTTTTTATGTACTTTTATATTATTTTAATATAATAATATGAAATATAAATTTTAAAAAATAAAAAAATATTATTTTAATAATTTTTTTAAATATAAATTATTTTAAAAAACAATGGCATGCTCGCAAACAGTCATCAAGGACCGGAAAGCTCTCTCTTTGTCATCCTATAGAGCCCTATTTGTTTCTTCTTCTTCGCTTGGCGACCTTCTCCAAATACCTCCACTTCCATCTAGCCACTCGTATCTTCTCCTCCACCCTGTTCCGGTGAGTCACCCATCGACGGAGTCATATCTCTCACTCTATCTGTAGCTAACGCAGTTATATTTGCAAATAAAAGATCTTCTCCTTTTATTCTATTCTTTCTGTACTAATTGGTTTCTTTTTTTGCATTGATTATTATTATTATTGATTAACTGGGAGTTTGTGAAAGCTGAAAAAAGCTTGAAACTTTTGTGGTAGTTCTCAATCTATAAAGTGGGTGGCAACTAAGCAAAAATGGGGATCATAGAGAGGATTAAAGAAATCGAAGCAGAGATGGCTCGTACCCAGAAAAATAAAGCCACAGGTTTTGTTTATATTTATTTCTTTCTAAAAAAATCTCATGGGGCTCTTATTGGTATTTGATTTGAGTAATACATATTACAGAGTATCATCTTGGTCAGCTCAAGGCAAAGATAGCAAAGCTAAGGACACAATTATTGGAGCCTCCTAAAGTAATTCAACTCTTTTTTTAATATCGGGATTGATAAATCCTGGATGTATTCGTACCGAATTGCTTGCTATTTTGATGGATTGAATTTTCTTGAAACTTGTATGGTATTGTTTGGGCCAAAAAGGTGAAAATGTGAGCAAATTGTTTTCAACTTATTGTTCTCTTGCTGTTACTAGACTTTGAATTGATATTTGGTTTGTATTTTCACTGTCCTTTTTCATCTTTGTTGACCACTGTTTTACATCTGTCCAGGGCTGCGTTCTAATGGTTTCTGAATCAGGGTTCTAGTGGAGCTGGAGATGGCTTTGAAGTTACAAAATTTGGCCATGGACGTGTTGCACTTATTGGATTTCCAAGGTCTGCTGCCTTTTTATTATTTTCAAACATGTGCACATATGTCGAAAGAATTAAAGAGAAAACTGTACTGTTGTATCGCTGCCCACTCTCATTTCCATATGCATGCTTGTAAGCAAACTCAAAACTGCTATGTGTGCAATGTATGTATGTAGGTTTGCACATTTGCACTTAAGTATAACCCAGACATGTTTACATGTTACATATGACAATGCCAGAAAGTGAAGTTGTCCTATTGTGGTTGCAGTGTGGGGAAGTCGACACTTTTAACAATGTTGACAGGCACACATTCAGAAGCTGCATCATATGAGTTCACAACACTTACCTGTATTCCTGGGATTATACATTATAATGATACCAAAATTCAGCTGCTTGACCTTCCTGGGATTATTGAAGGTGCTTCTGAAGGCAAGGGACGTGGGAGACAGGTAAAAGAAGGACCTGCTTATTTTTCTCCTTTCATAGGTTGCGAACATATGTTTATGTGACTGTTGATGAGGGTGAGATGCCATGTAAGTTCAAAAAAGAAAATAATAATAATAAATAGATTTTCTTCATAGAAGAGTGCTTTGGTGATCATTTGTTTGATTTTAACTCTTATATCTTTTCTTTGTTTGGGTACATTGAAATAAGAAAACTTTGATGAGATTGTTTTTTTTTTCCTTCTCAGGTTATTGCTGTTTCCAAGTCTTCAGACATAGTGTTGATGGTTCTTGATGCCTCAAAAGTAAGTGTCTGCCTTTTCAGTGTTTTTGCTGCTGATCCCACTGATGAGTGGATATATATTATTCACTTCTTTTAACTGGAAAAACACTTTTTGAGTATTTAATCTGTTTGCTAAATGGTGCAGAGTGAGGGTCATCGACAGATATTAACAAAGGAACTAGAATCGGTGGGTTTGCGCTTAAACAAGATACCACCTCGAGTGAGTTTACATGTTTAGTTTTAATTTAAATTATCTATAACTACCTAAATGGTTACCTTGGCTTGTTAATTTATGAAGTAACTTGAAAGTCATAGTGAAAATGATGTATACACCTTTTTCTCATAAGTGGCACTGGTGCCTCCACTAGTGTTTTTTACTTGTCCATGTTTTGGCATAATTAGGAAACCTCCTCTAGGTCAAACTTTGCATGATGTCAAACTATACTTCGAGTTAGGTATGATTTTGTGTGGCAGAGGTCAAACAGGTGCTTATTTTCTTTCAGTAGCTCTTAGGATTTATGGATCTTGATTTGTTTAATTTTGGCTCTGCATTTCTTTTTCTCTGCCAGATTTATTTCAAGAAGAAAAAAACAGGGGGCATCTCTTTCAACAGCACTTTGCCTCTAACACATGTAGACGAGAAGCTTTGTTATCAGATTCTACACGAATACAAAATTCACAATGCAGAGGTACTTTCTACATTTTGCATATGACATTTATAGTTTTTCTCTCCCCACAGTTAACAAAGTCATAGGATACATATTTTTGGTTTGATAGTTGATTAGACTAAGCAATTGTTTGGTACAGAACAGCTTTTACTGATAAGAATAGTGGAAGTAAAGAGACTTAAATGGGCGACTGGGAGTTGCTATTTTGCTCAATTGCCCATTCCTTTACTTTTTTCTGCGTGTGTTAACCACAAATTAGTGCTTTCCTTACATGTGACAAACACTCGTGTTAACCACTTCCGATAATAAAGGAATTAATGACTTCAATTGCCTACAATACAGAATGATTGTTTCTTTAACGCTATAAATGATAATGAAAGCTTAAAAAATGATTTCCTCTTGAGCTGAATGTTTTTCTTTGCTGCCTGTTTATGTTTAATCTTTGACTTTGGTGTTTTCTGGTGGTATGCTTTAGAGCCTGTTTGGCCTTCTACTTTTCTAGCTTTTATTGCTTTATTTTAATACAAGCAATTAAGAGTACCAAAAAACAAAATGTTTGGTAAGGATTTTAAAATTCAGTTGTTTAACTTTTGAGGGTGGAAGGTGATTTTTATTAAAACAGGTTTAAAAGTATGTTAGTTTTTACTTCAAAAGATACGTGATGTGATGCTTTTTGAGATAGAAGGTTGTTTATTTTATTTAAAAGACAAAAATAACATTAAAGAAGCTTTTTAAAAAAATACCAATGTTGTATAATTTACCTTAATATATAATTTTTATACTAGTGTTTAAAAAATATTATACGATCTTTTGTTTCTTGTTTTTTTACTCATATTACTCACGACTTGATTTTAACAAAGAAAGTATTTTCATGTTTTTAAATATTTTATTTTAATTTCTTTGATAAAAACTTAAAATTATGTACTTAATAGTAATTTTAGTTAAAACAATAACAGTTGAGTGATTTTACGTCCAACACAACCCATCATTTCATTATCAAATAGTTTAGGTGGCTGGAATTTGATTACTTATGGGGAAGAACCATGTTGTGATGACTTTCCTTGTCAGCATGGTTTGCACTTGTGCAATTTTTAATATGGCAATCACAGTATATCTGCTCTATCTTTCACTAGCCCCACAAAACCAGGACACTTATTACTGATGAATTTGTTTGTAGGTCCTATTTCGTGAGGATGCAACAGTGGATGATCTTATAGATGTGATCGAGGGTAATCGTAAATACATGAAGTGCATATATGTCTATAACAAGATAGATGTTATAGGTATTGATGATGTGGACAAGTTAGCTCGCCAGCCAAACTCTGTGGTCATTAGCTGCAATTTAAAGGCAGGTTCTCTATTTTTTGATCTTCAGAGAAATATGGTTCTCCCTTTCTCTCTTCTTTGGGGGTGTGAGGGAGGATAAAGGTCTTGTTTTTTTGTAAATGACTTGTGGCAAACAGCAGAAAGTAACCCAACTCATCGTAATTCCACTTTTTTGCTACAAGATGCTGAATGTCATGAGTTTTGTTGTCTAATGCATCTTACTTCATGCATATGATGCATGTTTTTCTTGCAAAAGCACATTATCATGGCATCTATGCGCATCCAAAAACAATTCCAAGGCTAAGGTGATATGAATAAAATGTCATGTGCTAGTTTCCAATCTGTGAGTGGCTTGATAAGCATCATATGCTTTATTTCTTGTTTCCTGAACAGCTCAACTTTGACAGACTACTTGCAAAAATGTGGGAAGAAATGGGGCTCGTGAGAGTCTACACAAAACCACAAGGCCAGCAACCTGATTTCACTGATCCTGTAGTTCTTTCAACTGTATGTCACAAATTGATCTTTTTTTTTCTATTCATCTCACGTGTAATCTATGCTTTATATTTGTAGTCACTAACTTCATGTTGCTTAATTTAGTTCTCATTGTGAATGACAGGATAGAGGCGGGTGCATGGTTGAAGACTTCTGCAATCACATACACAGAAATTTAATCAAGGATGTGAAGTACGTGCTAGTGTGGGGTACAAGTGCAAGGCACCACCCACAGCACTGTGGCCTTGGTCATTCTCTCCATGACGAGGATATGGTCCAGATTGTTAAGAGAAAGGTGAGGCAAACCTCTAATTGGTATCTTGGTCATAAAAATATTCACTGCATGATTCTATATGCCTGTCGGATACTACTCTGTCAATAACCTTTATGATCAGGAACTTTCACACTCCAAGAATTCACCTTAAATCTAATGCCCCTGCTGCACGATTCCATTTTTGTACATTGAATTCATAGTTTTTTTTTTTTTTTTTATCAGGACTCTAAGATGTCTGCTTAATGCTATTTCATCAGGATTTTCTCTTTTCTTGTCTCTTATGACCAAAAGTTGTATGTTTAGAGAATTGAAAGTTGTGTATTTTGTTATCCAGGAAAAGGAAGAGGGAGGAAGGGGTCGGTTCAAATCACATTCAACAGATCCTGCTCGCATATCTGACAGAGAGAAGAAAGCTCCATTGAAGACATAAGAACATCAGAGGTGTAACCGGAGTACGATATTAAAATATACAGGATATTTTTAATTGTGTACCCTAACTTATATAATGCATTTGTAACTTCCTCTCCTCCTAAGAGGAGCATTCCCTTGCTCCCATGGCTTGAGTTTTGTCTTTCCTCGCTCCTTAAATAAACAATCTTGGATGTTCTTCGGCTACCCCTATTAAGTTTGTAAATTTAGTACTAGTCCTTTCTCTTCGGTCATATTCTTCTTTTTTTCTCCCTTGTAACTGCATGTCTAATTTTTTTTCTTCTTCATTCTTTTCAATTTGAGTTCTCTATCATTGTTCCAACTTTAAGCTTAATTTAGCCTAGGCTTGTATTTCTATTGATCAATGGAGGCTGACGTTGATATCATGATTCTTGTAAGCTAAGTTAGGAACAAGTATGTAGATGGGAGTATGTTTGGAGTTTGGACTACTACCAACTCATCAACTCTTCAATAGACGGTCGTAAAAAAAATGCAGGGATGCGAGTGACCATGGAGTTTCAAATAATGCCAACTGTGGCGAAGATGAAACATGTGGCAAAGAATTCAAAAAAGTGCATCGGCATTCTTAGAGATGATTGAATTAGACAAGTTCGTTGGGCAAAATTTGGGACAACTACAAAATCCATAATAGAGTGGGGCAAGTATCGTGGCTGTTGTAATAATTTATCTGACAGTCGTAGATCAAAACTTTAAATGAATCGGACCCTTTTCACAGGCTGTTTTGGTGTGCTTCTGGGCTTAGGCTGTAATGTATCTTGTTTTTGTAAAACAAGTCTAGGTAATAACTGGACGTATGTGAATGAATGCATGAAAAAGGATAATCATGTAGTTTTTTTTTTTTTTTGCATATGATTCTATTGTAACTCATACCCGCTGATCTTTGATATTTATACTTGTCATTGTTGTTTCATCTTGAACTCGTCATACTGTCGTGGAAAGTATGGTTGCAAACCTACTCATAGGGTAGTGATGGTGAACTTCTTTATCATGAACCATTGCACAATTATTATGGTGAAATAGTTCTCGTGATTGGATTTTTATAGTTGTGTGCATATAAAGACTTCAGTTATCATTGCAGCATGCATGGAAGAGTTGAGTTTCCATGGCAACAACAACATGCATTTGACAAGTGTCTCGTTACTTGAACATTCAGAGGAGTTCAATTCACCACTGTAAAAACCTGTCTTCCTTGCCTTCATTCCTCACTCTTATACATCATCATCTAATCTTTAATTACTTGGTATCTTATACTTCAATAGCGTGGAGAGGGAGGTTAAATGACTCGTACAGGTTGGACGATGAGAGATTATATTGATGTTTCTATGTTAGAAATCTTCCACTTTTACGTATTATTGTGCTATTTTATTTTATAACATCTAGGTGGTTTTAAAAAACTTTTGATAAGGGCGGTTCCTCATCTTGTGGTCAACGCTTCCGACCAGACATCCTCCTCATCTTGTGGTCAACGCTTCCGATCAGATGATGTCGGAGATGCCTAGTAGGATAAAATTAGTGCTTCTCATATTAGGGGAAGGGGTCCTTAAAGAAAATAGTCATTTTAAACAACAGACCTTGAACCAATTAAACAGCTTGCACATGAGTATTGTGACTAAGTTTGATATTATTGGTGTAAATAGTAAGTTAATAGCGAGGTACTCGGCAAGACTCCCTTTCCCTCTTGAGAGGATTAGTACGTAAAATTAGGATGCCATTCTAGATGATGTCGGAGATGCCCAATAGGATAAAACTAGTGCTTCTCATATTAGGGGAAGGGATCCTCAAAGAAAATAGTCATTTTAGACAATAGACCTTGAACTAATTAAATAGCTTGCACATGAGTATTGTGACTAAGTTTGATATTGTTGGTGTAAATAGTAAGTTAATGGCGGGGTACTCGGCAATACTCCCTTTCCCTTCTAAGAGGATTAGTACGTAAAATTAAGATGCCATAAATGGAGAGTTAGAGATACATATTTCCCCTTGTCTATTCAAACATGGATATGGAATATCCCTTAATGATTTTAATCATGATGTAATTTCACTTATGGCTTATGTTTGAGCCAATTACATCTAAATGGTTGCATGTTTGAGAAATCCATGAAACACTTTAGAGAGGATCCATCCCTAACGTATTTGCCAATTTCTATAAGTTGATGAGGTGTGCTGAGGGATCTCGATGGATGATATGGATCTATATTTTCTATAAGCTATTGACAATCCTTTAAAGAGAGTTTTTAAGGCAAAATAAGATTCTGTTAGGAATTGAAGGGGAGAATGAGTTGTTAGTAAATACACACGAACCATTTTCCTTTTCTATCCCACGAGAGGCTTTCCTTTCTATCCTACGAGAGGCATGAGGAAGTCCTACATCTTTAAGAGTCACCTAGGGGCAGTACAACGTTGTACCATGCTTTACTAGTGCTATTAGGCTATTATGTAATCAACTATGTTGGAGCCCTAATTAGTATAATATTATACTCTTGATTGAGGGATATTCATTGAAATATAGTAAATAGGGCATGCATGTAATTTTACTCTTTTTTTTTAATCTTTGCTTTTTCATTATTGCACCTATGTTTGATACTTTATGATTTGCAAATCGCAAGTAGTCATGGTTCTATAAGACAAACAAGGAAAATTCTCCATCATTTGAGAAACACTAACACAAAAAAGGGCTAAATAAAAGATAGAAAAAAAGGAGATTTAGAAAGATGAAGAGTCTTTTAAAGAAATGGAGACATATATGAGTTTGATAGTGCTAGGTTAGCTGCTCATAAGAAGAGATGTAGGTCTAGAGGCATAAGAGTGTAACCTCTCCATCATTATAGGAATCTCACCCCTTAAGATTTGCAGTTGGTTCCGGTTCTCAACCTTAAGCTTAACTATTAGTGTAAGGACTTGGATTTTTATAAGCTTTATCCTTATTTCTAATAATCAAGCATGTAAAAATCTAGGTAATTTTTTTCTAGTTTGATTCAAATTTCATAATCTATAATAATATGGTTATACTCCATTAAGACTATTTAAATATTTATCAAAATTTTAACAGAGTCTCCCTTAAAATAGAACATTCTCAAATGTTGACATCTACAATCAGATACACATAATAATAATCAATTCTTGATCCAACTATCCTGAATTATATATCATCAACAAAACTTCATCTTAACCATAATTCTCATCATCTTTCAAGCATAAATGTTCTTTTAGAACTAAAGACATTTGCAAATGAAATAAGAAAAATGACTTCTACACCTTAGAAATTATAAGCATCAACGATTAATAAAACTTAAGTTAACTTTTACTTATGTAGTAAAAGAAACATTTAGATTACATTCCATAAAATTATAAATTCTATTATTTACAGTCTAAAAGATCTAAGATATCATAGTATTCATAATCACTATCTAGTACTGAAGGAGTCATAATAACAAGTTACTGCTTCTAGTATGTCTAAGATGTACTTGAGACAAACAATTATTAACACAACATCAATGACATATAACATACTATCAATATAATTTCTTAATCTTTTTTTATAAATCAATCCATAAAATACTTCAACATAATAAGTAATCTACAAGATCATCATTTTTTAGGTTGAATTCATTTTCATTTTTGACCATCCTTCATGGACATCCATACTCCAAAACATACCTTCTAAAAAAGTCACAATAGAAGTGTAATCCCTTAAACCTTACTAGAAAGTTTCTTACTTGTATTGTCCTATTCTATATCATTATTCTTTATTCATAACATACAGAGATAAAGGCAAGTCATTTTTTAGAAATTCCTATTCTCCTCGTTTCCATACGACTTTAGCCAATGCTCTAGTTATCTAACAATACTCATTAACCAGGTGGTTTGTTTCCTAAGCTATTTTGATTCATACTAAAATTATATTAGTCATTCCTTTTTTAATAACAATTCATGCAATTAATCATATGTTAAACACTCTTTCTCCACCTTTAATCATTATTATTTTTTCTTTTTTTTTTTCTATCTTGAATCATATTTTCTGATTGAATTAGGTTGTCATCCTAGCCCCTTATTTATCACCATCTAAGATCGTTTTAACAATCCATTAATTTCCACTTTTAGGTTATTTTATATATCTTTATCTAGCTTTATTCAAATTATCTTAATAACCTTTAATTATATCTACATTCCCTATATGGAATAGTTTAAACATGCGCTATCTTCATGCTATAACATCTTTTTTTTTCATGTGACTGTTGTAATAACTACCTTTAGGCTATTCAAGATAACCTCTATTATGCTCCAATTTGATTCTTCCAACCATCTATCAAACATAATATAATTGATCATCAGATCATCTCGTATAAACTATGCATCAATGTGTAAAACTCATTCATTTCTTAATCTACTAAATCGTTATCATTCACATCATGCATGGAATATACAAATATTACTATTTTTTCTACATCTTATACTCCAACATTATACCTCATGAATTCATAGATCTAACTCACTCTTATACCATTTTATACGACCATAATCCCCAAATCAAATTCTTAACCGTGTAACTATCATTACAATCTTTTCTTAATGACATTCCTCACACTTGTAGTAGACTTTAATAAAGTGAACATTAGTCCATGTACAAGCATTCCGCATAACCTATGCCTTTAACAATGCTTGTTTTATATCATTCTTAATTATATTTCTAAAGAGATTTAACCATTCACTTAAGGTTGAATAACTAAATCAATTATGAATATTAACAACAATATCCATGTATTCCTAACCATTCATTCATGAAAGTCAAATATTTCCCCAATCATCCATTATAGAAACCAATTACCTTGGCTAACTCTCACCGTTACCAATAACTCTAACAACAAATCTTTATGGTTACCAACAATCCAGTCATCTCACATGGATGCTAATTAATCTGGCGAACCCTTATAGTTGCCAACAATTCAGCCACTCCAAAAGGATGCCATTTAACCCAACAAACCCTTACGGTTGCCAACAATTTGATCATCCCACATGAATGTTAATTAATCCATCAATCGTGTCACTACATTTTTATTTCCCCCCTTATACTCCTAAAATTCAATACACATGTACATATTTTTTTTCATGTTCATACTTATTTTAATAGTTTCAATTATTAAGATCCTTAATTAACAACACTTCCAAGCAAGCATTAGAAATTTTTAAATCAAGTTGATTTAGTCTAACTAACCTAGAACATTGTTCGGTACAACTAGAGTTTTACAACTTGGTGTTAGAAATGAATTGTCTTTTTGAAAAGATAAGACATGTAGTTATAATTTTCATGAATAAAACAACCAGTTTGGCTATTTACAAGCCTAAAATCACCCATTACCATAACATAAGGAAATTTGTCCAACACCATGTCGGTTTGGACCTTTCCTCAGTCTTTAGCTCATGTTAGGGGTCGTATAGCTCTGAATTGAGTAAAACCAGTTTCATTTGAAAGCTAACATCCGTTCTTACAACTTTTATGAACAACTTACTCAAAATTCCATCGTATTAAAGTGAAAAACCAACAATTACAGTAGCATCCTAAATTTCTCTAGATTTATGTCAGTTTAGATCTTTACTTTGTTTTTAGCTTATATCTGGAGTTGTATAGTTTCAAATTGATTAAGACTAGTTTCATTTGAAAGCTAACATTTATACCTATAACTTTTATGAAGAATCTTACTTCAAATTTCATTTTTTTTCAAGTTCTAATTTCCATATTTATAGGCTGTCTAAACAACCCTTATTTTCTCACATCTTAGACTGTCATCTCAACCTTTAGTTTTTCACATATAAGGCTACTGTAATAGCCATTTTCCATCCATATAGGGTTGTCATAACATCCTTTCCCTCTTGTTACTAAATTTTCACAACATGCTTCTAGAAGTCTACTCAAAACTCATGACTCCCTGGTCCTCAATTTTGCCAGCATCTTAAATACAACAACACACATACACATCTTCATCTCCAATCATTTGCACTCATTTCATCAAATATCTTAAGGGTACTGAAAAATAATTACCCTTTCATATAAATTTTAATTATACCTAAACCTTCCCAACATCAAATCATAACTCAAGCACAATATAAACAATTCTCAAGTATTCATGTCATCAATACTACATCTAATAACTCAAGAAAATTACTTTCCAAACCTCCCTAAGTTTCCTTTTAATGGTCGAGTCTAACCCATGGAAGAACACCCAATTTTCTTCTTTAATTGTTCATTAATCCAAGCTATTATCATCTCCATCCCAATTACCATAATATAACACAATTTCACATTTCCCCTAATTTTCATTCGAAAACCCTAACTTAGATTCATGAAATTAAACATCAATTCCATTTGTATTCACTTAAACTTGTATAATCAAGTCTAGAACTCTTTACTTGGTGATAAAATGAGCTTCAAATCATAACAAGTTAAAAAATTTCCACCCTTCTCTTTCCTTCCACTTTGGCCGAGAGTTACTTTCTCTTTAGATTTTGTGTTAGATCTGTAATAATAGTAACTTGTTAGAAAATAGAATGACCGTGAATTTAACCACCTTAGCAGTTAATCCATTATTCCCTCATTTTCCATGTCAATTTCATACTTCTTCTCAAGGACTCTAGTGTTTAACTTAGCTTTTCTCTCTTTCTTTTCTTTCTTTTCCCTTTTTTTTAGTAGCTTATGCCATAAGATAAAGAGGAAGAGGGGCTGGATTTTTTAGTAAAGTCTATTTTACCCCTTTACTTTCCCCATCTTTTATTTTCCTTTATTTCAATCCAACTTTCAACATTTATGTAAGGCTTTTCGAAAATTTGTTTGCCTTGAAATTTTAACCTGAGGTATAACAATATGTCAGGTGGCTCCATGTAAAATTTCAGTTAGATCCAATGGTCGGATTAAGAATTATTCTTAATATTATAAAGCTAGACAATAATGGAATTACAACTCAAATCTAATTTCAGGCCCAACTTCCAACATGTCATTTTCTCTTGTTTTGTTGAATTAGCGAGCTTGCTATATATTATTACAAAGGTAAAGACGTCTACTTACCAACCCATCTAGAATTGAAATAAAACTCATTTTAAAGCTCAAGATATCGGTTGAATAGTAGCCAAAGATCCAATGTGACAGATTTGGCCATTTTTAACCCGAACCTCTGAACTTATCCCATTAACTTCTTGTTTGATCCTCTTTAATTTTTGACCTTATAATAGGACCAATTTTTAGCAAAGACGGGATCATTTTATTTTTATTTTTATTTTTCATCATTTATTTTCTCTATGAACTTATTATCATTTTACGATAACATCACCGATTTTTAATCAGGGTTTGCACCAACACTTTTTCATGTACTTCTCTTCTTAACTTTTATTCCTCATTTCCTTATCATTTCTCCAAATTATTTTCTCTTTCTCTAAACACATTTATTTTAAGTTTTCCTAGTTATTTTATTCATCAAAATCCATTATTGGTTCCAAGGTTATTAATTCTGTTCCATTTCATCTAGAATGGATGGTATATCTTGTTTCAGTTAAAAAAACTAGAACACATTAGAACAGATTTCATCTCGCTCAAAATTTCAGCCTATTCCAGAAATTCTACCCAAATTTCAGCAGGAACATTTTGGTTGTTTTGTTCTGGCCAAATAGTTTTTTTTTTTAATAAATTATCTGGTTTTACGATTTCAATTATATCTCTCAATCCGACTATTATCATAAGTTAGAATTTTAGGGCAATCGGAGTTTAAAAAGGCCTAATAAGACTAGCGATGAAATTTTTGTAATTTTGTTCAGAACATTTTATTGTGTCCTTTTAGATTGAATTTTTCCTAATTTTATCATTCAAAAATGAATTTATTGGTAATTGAACTTCATATTTATTTTGATTTGCATTATTTGGGGTTATCATGGTCTCATGACATGGGTCATAGATTTGAAAGGTTAACCCAGGTTGACCTAGGTTGATCTAATATCTTGTCATCTTAATATTTTTTTTAAAAAAAGATGTTGTCTTGAATTTTTTTTAGTCAAACAATATTTTTACCAGTCATTCAAGTTGTCTATGAACTCATCGAGTCAATCTAGTCACATCAATTCAACTCCCACATTTTTAGTTGTGTTTGAAATTTGAATTGCATAATTTCAAGTTGTTTATCTTTGGATTTGAATTGAAATTATGTTTATTAAATTAATATTTTGAATACACACACACACATATTGAAACATATCGTTCCAATTGAAAAAGTAAAATGCCAACCAAAACGGAATTGACAACCTTTTCGGTTCTACCTACCTTATAAATTTTAAATTAAAATTTAAAATCCCCATTTCAACTTCAATAATGCCTTTAATATTTATTTATAGAGGTCATCCTCTCCATTACTCCTCGAGACCATACTACATTTGGTCCTATATTTATGCAGGGGTTTACAATTCGGGTACATGATTCCTACTGACCTCTCATGTATGGGAGAAGAGAGAGATGCCATTAAGGTCTTGCTTAAAGATAACCATTGTGTGATTGGAGTAAGTAACCCAAATATTGTGGACATATTTGCGTGGATGTCACAGTTCCCAGAAGACTTAAAGTAGCTAGGACGCATGAATAACCTTTTTGATCATTTGAGGGTTATCACAAAGATTTCTTTCCATATAAGTATTATTGGTGTTAAATCATGTCATGGTTTATATTTACCTTTTTATACTTATATGTTCATATTTGGTATTTTATTATATGACTTTTCATAGTCTTTTTAATTATAGATGTTAGCTGTTACGTGATAAGAGGCTGAGCGAGAAATGATAAAGTTAAAAACAAATGGAAAACAATAAAAAATAAGCAACCAAAGTTAGCATGCCAAACCTGTGACCTAGGTTGTTATGAAAAGATAACCCCATAGAAAGCAACTAAAAAAAAATTCATGACATCTAATTCCTAACAATCCAAATGTAGAAGGATGAAATTGAAAAAATAATTAAAAAAAGAAAAAAAAAGAAACCCAAGTAAGGCTGTCAAATCTTATGAGTTGGATCATGTGAAGCTGAATTCTTAAACTAATCCAATGTTAAAGGACGTAACCCAAAAAAAAATCCAATTTAAAATAATAACTCGAAAAAGACTCAAGTTGGCTGAGCTTACCCACTAAACCTGCGACCTGGATCATGAGATTGTGATGATCCCCTGAAAAAGAAAATGAAAAAAAATCATGAAACTCAATTTACACTAAACATAATGTTGAAAGATTAAAATTGAAAGAGAAAATCAGTGTCATAAAAAGATCTAAAAAATATTGTTGTCAATCTGGATTAACATTTCAAACATGTGATCCGAGTTATGAGACCAAATTCACCATATCAAAAAACATTATGAAGCCCTATTCCTAACTAACTCAATGTTGAAAGATGAAATTGAAAAAAAATCAATTCTAAAAAATGATCTAAAGAAAACAATAACAATAGAAATAATGATGACCAAATTTGAAACAAAATGGAAGGACACCATTTTTTAGGAAGATAAGTGTGAGTTCCAAGGATAGAAGGGAGAAAAGAGAGAGAAGGAAAAGAAAAAAGGGTCGTCATACACTTCTAACAGTAACACGTTCTACATCATTGTGAAAAACTTATTGTGATGTATCTTGCGTAACTTCAAATGGTGATGTTACGCCATCGAAGGCAATCACATGCACCGCAAAAGCATAGAAACCATCCTCCACACATGCCACTCAAGTTTCCCTGCCCGTTTATCCTAGCCCACCATAGTTGTTTCAGTTTTGATTTTGGTCACTCAACACTTAATTGTTTTACATCAACATGATTTTTTTTTATTTTGCCAAACCAGACATCAACCAAGCATCGAAATTGTTCCTCAATATTGCGAGAACCTCATATATAGGCAACCAAAACAAACCATCAAGTCAAATATAAAAAAAATCAATATAAATAATTAAATTAGAAAAAAAAGTTGAGTAACTGAAAAAACTCTTCACTTGATCGTACAAATAAGTCATTGATGCTAATAAACAAAAAGGACTCAACATTTATTTAAACTTCAAATTCAGTCAACAAAGCTCTATTTTTTAAAAAATAAATAAAATAAAATTTTATTTTACCAAATCAAGTATCAACCAAGCAACTAAAAATTTCTCTAATATTGCAAGGTCCCTATACATAGACATAAGAACATATAATCTAGGTTAATCCTAAAACAACGCAATGTTCCCATACACAAGTTTAAAAACAAATTACCAAAACCAATCTCAAATCAACGCAATGTTAAAAGATTACATTAAAAGAAAAACAAATTGAGGCAATGATCGAAAAAAAATTCAAGGGAAAAAAAAAAACCTTTCACTATATTAATTTGATATGGTAATGAAAGTCGATGGTTTCTATTATATTTTGAAAGGACAGGGGCACGATTTTTTTTCCTTAGCGGGCCATGGCCCTGCATGCCTCACCTGGAATGACCATTTCTAAAATCTTGGAAGCCGAAATGACTTGACCATACAAATTATATAACATTTTTTTCACAAGTATATAATATTGATGATGATATTAAAATCATTTTCATTGTTTTTAAAGTAATGATCATGAAGTGAATGACTGGGTGCTAACAATATAGGAACCGCCTAAGGATCGATTTTTGTAAGCTCTCGTAAGCGAAACCGTCGTGCCGATTATACTGTTTAAAATTGTTTGCTGTATGGCTTAGAAATGCTTTTGGGCTCAGTACAGGACCAATAAGAGCAAATTCAGCGTCAGAAAATAAGAACTGTCCATAATCTGATTGTCCGCCATGTATAGACGTGCGCAGTGTGTAGGCTCTCCTTTCACGCTTCTAGTATAGACATGCGGCTCTTCTCCCATTCTGATTGTCCGCTCTGTCGCACACCAGTACAGCGGCTGGATTCTCCAGTCCCAATGATTCATTGACAACAGAGGAGGAAAACTCTAGGTGTGGCTTGCTAGATATACACATCTCATCTCCAGCTCTCCCCTCCGCCTAGTTTCCTTTCTGAATCATAAGAAATAGTATGTAATTGTCAATGTTTCCTACCTCATGAAGGATAAAAGGGAGTTCTTAGTTCTTCCATGGTTACAAAAGGTGCCACGACACCACAAAATCATTAGCTCTTCTACATTTATGATTTCTTCCAAAGGTTTTCCATCAAAATTATCATTAACTAATCAATACTTGAATGCTTGTTGGTAGACATGAAAGTTAAGCACATTTTAAGGGACAAACCACAAAATGCAAATATACACACACATATATATATAGGCATAAGACATGATAGTTAAAAAAAAAAAAACTCATATCAGTTCTCTATAATGCAATTGACCAGCACGTCATTCATATATCCCAACATTCTCTTTCTCTTCCTCTCCAACATCACATCTTTCTTAAATTATCTAATCGTGCTTGTAAATCGTCGTCTATCCCACCCCCACCGTCTTCATGATTCCCAGTGGATTCGGCTTGGGCAACCTTGTTCTTCGCAGCTGGCACAGAGACAGCAGCTGACGGTGCATTCACAAGCTGCATATCAAGAACATTAAAATTGTTACTTTTTGCCATCAACTTTGCTCCATGGATGGCACAGCATTATTGCACCATAAGATAATCCTTTTCCTCCAATAGCCAAATTCCATCGATTACAAGGACATAAAAAAAAGCATCGATGAAATGGATATACCTCATTATTGATGCCAATTCCAATTTCATCAAGCACTTGATTCACAAGCTCTTCTGTTTCTTCCTCTTCTTCATCCCCTTCCAAAGCATCGTCAATAGCATCTCCCATCACCTCAGATGTCATTTCCATCTTCTCATTCTGTCTCTCAAACTCTTGCATTATCTTCTGCAATGATGGCAAGTTCATTTGCCTATTCATTTGACCCATGGCCTTCGTGACACCTTTCATGGCCTCCCCCATTGCTTGAGTTGATTTCAATGTCTGATAAAAACACATTCACTTTTGAATGTCAAATGGTTCCTAAAGTGATATTAATTAACAAAAGTATGCGCATGCTTCTGTTTATCGGTTGTATATAGACCAATCTTGTACATTGGCAAAAATTATACCTCAAGGAATCGAGTGAGCATACCAAACAGCAGATAGAGCATAACTTGGGAATTTAAAACACTTAACACATTCATTCTTTTTTGCAAGTAAAGAAAAATCTTAAATTTCCAGTATCCTCCAAAAACGCAAGCCATGAACCTGAATTCACTAACGAAGCACGAAAGAACACGCTTTTATTGGTATCTTATGAGTTATCACCGAAATATCACTATCTTTTGAAAGAAGTAATACCGACAAAAACAGCTTCAAACACAGACTAGAAATGCCCCAACTTGAATTGTAAAACATGATCCTCTACCTAAATAGTATGATGTTCACAAGTTGGGATCTGCAATGATGAGCAATATGGATAGATAATAGAGAAAAACATTACCTGAATTCTCAAGGCCACACCCTGGAGTTGCGATTTAAGCTTATAGAATTTTTCAATCTGATGCCGCGTTCGAATCAGATCTTTTGCCATTACTCTCACAGCCCCCTTTCAAATAAGTAGACCACAAAACCCAATTAATAGATGGAATAAAAGAAAAAGAAAATCTTTTTCTCTGCCGACAAACCCACAATATCTCAAGTAAAAGAACAATACCATTTGACCTTGTTTAGCATTTTTCTTGATCTCGACAATGAGCTTCTTCTCTTGAGTTTGCAGTCCTTGTCTTTCCCTCTCTATTTCTCTTATTGATTTATCCATCATCCTCTTGTTTTCCCTCAACAGTTCTTCACAAATCATGATTAATTAATCAACTGATCATGAATTTCAACAAAGTAAATTCTACTTGAGGGGGAAATTGGGAGAAAGAAAGAAGAGGTACTTACCAGATGGGGTTTTTCTTTTGCCGAAAAGAAAACTCATGGTGTCTCTCTGTCTGTATCGTTCTAATGCGCAAATATCGGATGCTCTCTTTCTCTGCTTCCTTCAGCTTTTGCTTAGGATTGAAGAATGATATTGTTCAGTTGTCTGTCCAGTTGTATGTATTGGTGAAAGGAAAAGTCAACTGATCAGGGCCTATATTCCTGGGCCATCATAGCCTATATCATCCACTCCGTTCATTTGGTCTGGGCCGAGCAGTCCAAGCACTGGTTAAAGCCTACTACAAAGCAAAAAGACCACCATGTTTTGTCGTTAATGGATTAAGTGGATACATCATAAAACCAGAAATAGGCCTCCAACAGGCCCTGCATCCAGCCCAATCACAAAGCCTGCGAAGTTGGTATTTAACAGCCCAACAAGGGACGAACCAAGTTATAGCTTAGACTGACTTGGCAAACACAGACAGATTTCGGTAGAAGAGTTAGTTTGTGAAGGGGTTTTTTTTAAAGAATTATTTTTAATTATAAATGAATTAAAATAATATATTTTTTATTTTTTTAATTAAATTTTTCATATTAACACATCAAAATAATATAAAAATAAAAAAATTTTAATTTAAAACAAAAAAAATTTAAATTTTTACAAAAACGCTTTCCAATCACAAAAATAAATTTTGCAATTGTAGTTTAAAAAAGTAAATTTAAAAAAAATATATAAATTATAGTTTTTTTTTAATTAAGATTTCAAGAAATAATTTTCATTGAGATACATGATAATTAAATATTTTAAATTTGTAGTTGAAGTATATAAAAAAATAAAAATAAAAATAAACAGAGGCGAAGTTTCTTAGATCCTGAACCTCTTGCTCGGATTTGCCAGTTGTATAACAATCAACATTACGGTAATTTTGAGGCTCAGTGTACATTTCGGTCTTCTTTTCATCTTGCAAAAGCGGCAGCAGAAGCAAAAGCTCAAATAATATTTATATTCTAAGATAAAGTAAAAGATTAACATATAAAAAGGTAATAATAAATTTATAATCACGCTAATTAGATCTAAATTAATTTAACTCTTCAAACTCATAACTCAGATAATATTATTAGAATAAC
>Ga0325414_1000823_pt1 | contig 27656 bp, 17 predicted proteins | sample PopdelMetagenome_8_FD_206183 | JGI IMG/M metagenome (GOLD analysis project Ga0325414, IMG submission 206183) | Populus deltoides microbial communities from Bellville, Georgia, United States - Leaf-PdKOR-R3 | ecosystem: Host-associated > Plants > Phyllosphere > Phylloplane/Leaf | place: USA... | reverse complement strand
ACGAGAGAGATTGAGCTGAAGCCTGTTGTTGATCCATGTTAATATCTCATTTCTTCCGACAAAATACGCACTGTCCATCATCCCTATATTCGACGCCATTCCTCTCTCTGTGTTTTTTTTTTTTTCCTATAAGATGAGAAATGGTTTTCTTTTAAGAGCAAGAATACGAGGAAATTTTTGGTTTTGATTTTGATTTTGATTCGAGATTAGAGCGTGAAATTAGGGGTTGCCGTTTTATTTATTTATTTTTCCTGTTTGTTTGTTTAGGTACTATGTTTTGATATATATATATATATATATATATATATATTCAGTAAGCAGAAACTGAAACTCAAGAAAATGAGTGGTGAAAAAGAAAGAGAGCGAAACTGATGATTAGTTAGCAGATAGAGACAGACAGCACCAAAAATAAATAAATAAATAAATGGAAATGAAATTCCAAAATTTTGTTTATGTGGCAGGCACCGACTCATTGTGTTATACATATGTGTGGTACGTTTTTTTTTAATTGGAAAGGTGGTTGGGTGATTTGAATTCTTCTCCCATGATATAATAATTACATAAATTATAAATAATTTAAATATAAATTTATTTTACTACATTAAACTATTAATGTACACAACTGCTAAAAAATATATATATTTTTTAAACAATCACATTTCAAGTGCTTATACTAATTTAATTTTTTATATTTAGTATTTATACTTTTTTTTCTTATTAAAGAGTATGTGGTATAATTCTTTATATATATATATTTGTGCACTTTTATTTGAAAATTATGAACATATATATTGAGTGTTTTTTATAAGTAAAATAATTTTGTTTTTGTTTTTTTCTTCTAACAAGAACAAACTACAACTAAGAACTTAAACTCAACCAGCCATGTATTCAATATTTTAATATATAAAAAAGTGTATATTATTCCTAGCAATGTCATGCAAAGGACTAAAAGGAAAAAAAATAAGAAAAATAAACTACCGAAGTTATAAAAAAAAGTAAATTGGAAGATATAAATTTCAAAAGTAAATTGCATAAATAAATTATATATATAGATTTGGTCATCTTCTCTAGTAACTATATCGACTTATTTATATTGATCTAATGTTTGAATTCTATCTAAACATCTAATTTTAATCTTATATAAATTGTTTATATCATATACGAAACTTAGACATTAAATCTTAGTACAATTTAAATTTTCGCTTGCTAATAATCAAGTCCAAAGTTATGTCCTTAATAAGCTCATTATGGTGAGGACTCTTATTTTAAATAAAATTAAACTTTCTAATTATTTATATGAACTCAAACTCTTATAATCGGTTGCTTTCTTTTGATCGATTATGTTTTCTAGTCAATTGATTGACTATGTTGTGTGTTTAGTATTGTAGTAACTTTTGTGGTTGTTATTTGAAAAAAATTATTTTATAAAAAGTACTTTTAGTTAAGGTTGATTTGATATTTATATATGTTTGGTTAAAACTGTGGTTAAAATTAAGGTTGAACAAAAATTAGTTTAATGTATTTGGTTAAGAATACTTTTTAAATTGAGATTATAAAATAAGTAAATATATATATATTAATATTAATGGTTTTAAATTTAAATATTGTAGATTTAATTACTACTATTACATTATGAAATAAATAATACTTTCTATAAAATATTTTTTATTATTCCATTAAACCATGTACAATTCCATTACGTATAAAATTCATCCGATAAGAACTACAGTTTCCATGATTTTTTGAGCGTATAATAAAATTAGATAAAATATTATCAGGAATAAAATTGAGATTATAGTGTGAGTGAATTTAATTCACTCTACACTAGTTTTTCGGGAAAAACAAATTGTTCACATGACAATGTAAATGAATTTAATTCACTCTAAACTAGTTGTTCAAAAAAAAATTATTGTTCACGTCAACGTGAACAGTGTGAGTGAATATTAATTCACTGCACTGGTTTTTTTTTAAAAAAACTGTTCACTTAAAAAAATAAACAGTGCGAGTGAATTTATAATTCACTACACTGTTTTGAAAAAAAATTATTCATGTGAACAGTGCGAGTGAATTAAAATTCACTCGTACTGTTCACTTAAAAAAGTAAACAGTAAAAAAGAAAAGCAACCAAGAGCTGCTTTGATAAAATTTGTATTTTAAACATGAAATGCACTAGGCCCCACCAAAAATAAATTGCGTTTTTAACTTTCCCAAACATTTATTTTGTTGTGGTTGCTTCAAATGTAGAAGCAACCACACAACCAGACAACCACTTAATTAATTAAGAAACTATAGCTTTGGTTCATTCCACTAGTCATGATCCATTTTAGCCTTCTCTTATTTGATAGTGAACAATTAATGTTTTTAAATTGTCAACGAATAAACGTTTATTTTTAGTGTAAATAGCATCCCTTATATTTTTTTTAAGATTGAACAAAGGAATATACATCATCATGCTAATGATGTAATTGATCATAAAAATCGATCATCCATGAGATGGATAATAAACATTGTTTGCTCCAAATTATTGATCATGGTCTTTAGTGTTTGATTGACATGTCAGTCAATGAAGTCATTTTAAGTCTTCACAATGTATAATGTTTAAATTATAATTAATTTGTCAACTTTAAAATTAATGTATGTCACATTCATTTCTTTCATAAAAACTTAAATTCTCTTCAACAAAAACCATAAACACTTAGAAACAAATGAAACAAAAAATCTTGAACTCTTTTTTTTAATCTCATTAATGACACCTCCAACTTTTACTTCTATATAGACAAAAGTTGTGATTTTGGACTTTATTGGCTGGATGAACATAATGTAGCAACACTTTGGTGAAGAATGGTTAATTAGTTTATAGGAAAGATAAAGTTTTTGTAAAAGAATATTTTACAAAGAAAATTATAAAGCGGATATAATTATGAGAATTCATATTGTATTTAATCATTGTTCCTAAATATTTTTTGTCATTACTGTATTAACACTGAATTATTTTGAGACCAATATATATATATATATATATATAATGAAGTCTTAGAAGAGGTCCAACTCACTGTACCCATATGAACTCTTAGAGATCCTTCTCGCGAAAGCCAAGGTTGACATTTTGAGATGTTGTGATTGCCTTCGTTGTCCCTGCTTGGATTGATCTTTCAGCCTTCAATTGTGGAAGTTGCCCAGCTAGTTTTGCTTTGTTTTGATGATGGTGCAGGTCATTGAAGATTATGCCAAATTCAATCTTCTTTTGAAATCAAGGAGGTGAAATAAAGAAGAAGAGAATTTCAAGCTTGGAGAACCTATAAACATAAAAGGGAAGTTTTATTTGAATTTGATACCGCAATATGCCAAAAAAACTTGTGCTTTTATGACAATAAACATACCACTCTGGTAATTATGCTTTTAGCCTGTCATTTTGTATTCTTTATTTCAATTGGTTGGCATACAAAAACTCATGCAGGTCTATATTTATTCTTTATTTTAGACTTTGTGATAAAGAGAGTTTTGCATTGAAACCCTACCCCATCTAAACTGTTATCCTCCCTAGCTAAAAAAAAAATAATATAATCCAGCAGTGCCTGAACTCATTTTTGTTTTTAATTTTTTATATATTAATGGTTTTTTTATATGTTTTTTTTCAAATAATTTTTAAATTTTAATTAATACCCATTCTCTATGATTTTTATTTTTATTTTTTAGCCTTTCTTGAATAGTAATTAGTTTTTAATTATATAAGATGCGTTTAGTTTTTTCAGAAGTTAGTATGATTTATCTATAGTTTGTTTTTGCATATTTTATAATGTTTTTAATATGTGCAACCTTTTATTGTATTGTTTTTACTTTTATTTTGTTCAATAAATTTTATATGTGTCAATCTCTATTACAAATTGATTTTTATAAACAAATTCATTAGACACAATTAGGTAAATAACCCGTGTTGCGATATTAAATATCTTTATCTACATTGGTATCTTAATTTTTCCAATTATATTTTTATTTATCATTGATTAATGTTTTTTTATTTATTTACACAAAGATTAGTGTTTTATTTAATTGAATGCGTGCATAAGTTTTTTGATTTTCATTTATGATTTTTTTATGTAAAAAACCACCTTGAAAAATTCAACATTTTCAAGTTTATTTGATCATGTATTGATGTTTTCAATTTGATGCTTATTTTTATGACTTCTTTTTCATTTCTTAACTCTTTTATAAAAGTTTTGTTCTTTTTAATTTCACCATTAAATCAAAGTTGATAGTGAGTTTTTTTTTGTCCTCATTGATCAAGTTTTTTTATATCTATGTTCTGTTGTTCGCTATTGTTGCCTTTTTTTTTTTCCCAATATGATTTAAATAAAACTAACTAATTTGTGTTTGCGACGCCGAAATATTTTACTAGAAAATAATACAGACCCACAGTGCAACGCGAGCACCAAGAACCAGTATAAAACACTTAAAGGTGTGGGTTTTTCATTGTAGATGCCATTGTTCATATACTCACAAAATACCGTGGACATATTGGCTTTTTATTTTGAGCGATTTGATGTTAATTGAAGGCCAATTGCTTTTGATTTCTTAAGCAATGGTGGAATTGAAAAAAGAGGAACCAAAATGAAAAAGATGCTGAACTTGAATGGTGTGCCAGATATTTCATGAAAAATACACCATGTCCTCAAACTTTAAAAACAAAGCAAATTATACAATTTAGATCCCTTTAAATTTTTTTAAAAATCACTTTTAGTAAAAAAAGTTTACTTGTCGATCCCTGGTTAGAGAGATGAGAGAGAGAAATGTCACTAGATTCTGGAAATGAAAGAGAAAGTCATCGTTTAAGCCATTTTCGACCACCAAAATAGATTTTTTTTTGTTTCCACCGGTTTATTGTGGTGAGATAAGTTTCATTGTGATGTTTTAAAGCCTTAATATTGCCTGAAAAAACATATCCAAGTTAAGAAAAACAAATCTAATCCGGTTTGTTTTCGGGTTTTTGGACCTCTTTTTAGGTTTATTAGGTTGTTGAGCTAGTTTTTATATGTTCCAAAGATATTGTTGGTGAGATTTTTTAAAGTTGAAATGACTTAAAATTGAGTTTTAGAGCAAAATAGACACTTTTCTATTTTTCTGACAACCACAATGGTGGCCAGAATCTAAGCTAACAAATGACATGTCATTTTTGTATGAAAAATATAGGGGTGAATGACTTTAAAAAATAAAAATAAAATAAAAAGTAAAACCGAGCTCAGGCACACGGGCCTAAGCTAGAAGGTCCACCCATGCGCCTTAACTTTTCCATGCATTGGCCTAAGCATACCAGGCATTTTTAGCCTTTTTTTATTTTTTTTATATATATTTAGGCTAAGTATAAATTTTTTTTTTAAATATTTAGCTTAGTTGAGTTTATGACCTAAATATTAAGTTTGACAAGTTAAGCCACAACAACTAGACTATTTATTTCTTAAATTTTGATTTTTTTTAATTAATACCTTTATTGAATGTCTGTTTTTGAAAATAATTTTTAAATGTATGTTTCAATTAATATCATTCATCAATGATTTTTTGTTTTTTTTATTAACCTTTTTTGAAAAGAGATTTAAAAAAAAAATAAATTTTGTGTATTTAATTTTTGAAGAGATTTGTATAATTCATATATATATATATATATATATATATATATATAGATGAAATTTATTTTAAAGGGATAAAATTTTCGATAAGATTTTACTCCCAGCACGGTAGTCGAGTCCTACTAAGATGTTTCAAACACCCAAAGAACTTTCCCTGAATTCTTTCACGTAATAGATGATCAATAAGAACACAAGTAGATAAATCAGAAACGCAAGCACAATTTATAAGAAAATACTCCCAACCTTTATTAATTCCGAAACAAAGGATACACAAAACTAGTTGTATGTGCCATGCACAATTCTGCTTGCAGGCTACACCTCATTAGTTCTCTTTTATCACAAGAGAATGTGGAAGTTACATATAAAACCGTCACCTCTAGATAGATCTATACAACTGAACAGTTTGGACAAACAGTAACTACCAAAAAACTACCTCCAACCGCCCCTATTGTAACTTCCTTTAGTCTGCCACCTCACATACCTTCAAGCCAGTCAGCTAAGCCGTCTCTGCCAACCTAGTTGTGCTTCTGCACGTCTTGGACAACCTTCTATCCATGAATAAAGTCTTGCTGAACATGCTGCCGATGTTCGCACGCACCCGTTATGCAGCGCTGCCAAATCTGCCTCTGCCTACGCATGCTACCTCTGCCTATGCATGCTGCTGAGATCCCAATAGTGTTCTCGTTGGCGCGACCTCACGCCTAGGACTGTGACAAACAACCCCCACCTAAAAAGTTCGACACCCTCATTGGAATCAATGTGAGCTAATCTCGCACCTTATCCTCATACTGCTACAAGTCAATATATTTATCCCATGAAACCTCTTCATTTCTCACCCATTTCACTAGAAATTCAGTCCTTTGGTTCTTTTTATGCTGCCCAAGCTTACGATAATCCATTATTCTAACAATGTCATCGTCAAACTGCTTCCGAACCGTTGGGGGAGCATGCTGTGGCTTGTTTTTGTCCGGGTCCTCCTTATCTTTGTAGTAGGGTCTCAACTAGATAACATGAAACGTAGGGTGAAGTTTCATCCGTTCTGGCAATATCAACTTGTACGCAATAGCCCCTACTTTCTCCCTAACTTCGAAAGGCCCGTTATACTTTGGTATCAACCCTTGTTAAGCCAATCTGCCAGTAATCTTCTTCTAGATCTGAGGTGTCAATTTCAGTAACACCTTGTCACCTACGCCAAACTCTAGGGGCTTTTTCTTCAAATCAGCATACTTTTTCATTCGTTTGCTGGCCTTTCTCAAACTATCCTAAGCTTGTATCAACAACTCTTGCCTTTCCATTGCAAATTGGTATACTTCTGGACTTCTTCCCCCTAATTTCTGCTCCGAAATCTCCATAGAAGTTTGGGGTTGTGCCCCTAGCACTAACTCGAAGGGACTTGCCTTTATCGCAGATGATCTGTGGAGATTATAGCAAAATTGGGCACTGTCCAACATCTCTAGCCAATTTCGTTGCGTTAATCCTTTCTGTTTGCCCATCCGTCTGAGGATGGTTAGCCATGGAAAACTTCAGTTGCGTCCCCATCATTTGAACTGTGAAAAGTGGTGCATACTTGGGCAGAGGTGCTTCAGACTTGGTTCGACGAGGACGTCGATTTCTTTTTGATGGGGGAGGTTTGTCACAGGGTTAAAATGCATTAGGGAGTAGGCTGATGAAAAGCATTGTTGGATAGTAGATATGGGGTGGTAGCTCGCATGACAATAGCGAAAATCGACAGCGTGTGTGCGGCAGCACGCAACAGCTAGCGCAACAGTATGCTAACGAGAGTTGGGGGCTTGGACGATGGATTGCCCAAGACTTGATGAAACATTGCTGGGATGACACAATGGGACAATGGGGAATTTGGTAGCATTGATGAGATCGGTAGCGTCGAGGAATTTGACAGTAGGGGCTGACGATAGTCTAGACAATGAAAAGTCCATAACTGGACGTAGTACACTACTAGCATGAATGACAACACTCATAGGCAGTGGCAATATGCAGAAGGGATAACTAGCTTGTTGGGAGGCAGGCCATGGAAGAAGCAGCAGTTGAGGGCAGTTATCAACAGTTTTTCAGGAGGCCAAACTGACCAAAACATGTTTCTAATACGTGCAGTTTTGTAAAAAAAAAATCTTTTATTTTATTCAATCAATTTAACACGTATTTTTATTTCTATTGTTGTTTGATTGAATCAAAAAATTATTTTGATAAACAAATTTAGCAAAAACAATCGATTAAATATATCTTGTGAGATTAAATATCTTGATTTGCATTTGTTTCTCGATTTTCTAGTTTTATTTCTAGTTATCATTTATGATTTTATTTTCATTTATTAACATACATAGATCTCGATTTATTTGATTATATATATACATAAATATTTTTATTTTATCATGGAATTTTTTTAACTATAAAAACACTGAAAAAACTGGTGTATGTACTTTTTTTTTATATAAAAAACAATATTTGGCCTGCGGGGGGTCAAATAACTAGTTTCAAACAAAACAAATTGGTTTTCGAAATGGGTTGTTCATTTTTCTTTTTCTTTTTTTTTTAAAAAATTAAAATAATAAAGTCTATATCTAGAGATTTAAAAATATTAACAAAAACAGAAACCAAAAACAATATTAAACGATTCCTCACTTATAAAATTTTGTGTAGTCATGCAAAATACGAATGTTCAGATTAGGGGTTATTCGGTATGATTTGTAATTTTCGTCTTGTTTCTATTTTCATGTTTTCTGTAATAGAAGCAAGAACTTTGTTTGTTTTCATTTTTTTGTATCATTTGCAAAATTAAGAACCATTTGAAATCTATTTTGTATGGTTTTGAATTTTTTTTACACTTGGTTGTTTTCTTTACATTTTGAAAATAGAAAATAAAAACGAACAAGTTTTTTTTTTTTTTTAAATTTGAGTTTTAGAAATAAAAAATTAAAAATCATACCAAACTATCCGTAGCCTAATTGTATTATTTATATTTTATATTTGTTATGTATAAAAAAAATAAACTCTTTTGAAACCTGCTTTAAAATTGAGATATATATATTTTTTCTAATTTTAAAGGGGAATGGTGATGATGTTGCTTGTATTCGGTTGCTAATAGGAATGATCACTAGATGTTTATATAATTATTAATTTTAGGACTTGTAAAATTAATCGAAATGCGTAGAAACTGACCCGAAAAATCACATTAATTAAAAAAAAAAGATGTAGCGTATATATGACATCTCTATGAACTGTTCAAGGCATTGCACACATCAATGCTGTCGTGGACAATAAATTAATTTTGTTAAAATAAAAGGATAATATATTACTTAATGCCTAAGTTTTAATGTTTCAGTATTTCTCAAATAAATATTTTGTACACAAGTTAGATGCCTGCTAGCAGGCGAGGGCGGCACTGAACCTGTAATTTCTTTGAAGGCTACTTCTACTCTAGTGGTTGGTACAAGGGGCCCTCGTGTACTGTGGTTGGGAGGTCTGATGGCCTGGCACCTGTAAAAATCACAGCATTTAAAAACTATGATCATGTCAACTTGTGGATGCCGAAGGAGTCGATTTTATCATGTCCACAACAGCAAAAGGATGTTTATGGTAGGAGGACAAGATTACGAGTCGTATTATCAATCAATATGTACCTAAAACCACAGATGGCAGGGACGTTTTTCCTCACAAGATGGCCTTTTTCAAACTGATGGAAAAAGATTTTATCACTAATTTTTTTATAAGATTTTCCAAAAAAATACGATGCCGAAGAAAGCGAATGGACCCGGAGCTCCTGTACCTACAGGCGCTCTAGGCTCGCATGAACCAACACAGTCTCGCCATAAAAATAGTTGTGATGGGCGCGCCAGGCCCTGGTGCTGGTGCGCTGGGCTAGCACATGCTCGGCCCAAGCATGTTGGGAAAATATGCTGCCAGGCCCTAGCATGAGGGCCTAACGTGCTGTCCCCCAAATCCAAGACACCAAAAGTCTTCACCATGGTGCCATGTCTTCATCTCCTATAACAACAAATAAGGTTGATGATTTTAATGGGAGACAAGTGTGTGGTTGTAGTTACTTGGGTAAGTTAAGTAAAAAACACTCATTGCTCACTAAGATGGTTATTCTCAGACCTCTCTACCCCAACAAAAGAACAATTGCTCACTAAAATAATTATTCTTCAACCCCTCTACCCCAACGAAAGGATAATGTTTACAAGGTATAAATTTCTCTTGAATTACTTAGATCTTTTAATTCTTTAAATATTTTGGCTCTCTCAAATAATATCTCTCTCACACAGATACCAATTTAAAAATCTAAGAATTCTCAAATTTATTATAAAAAACTTTTTGTAGAATTGGTCTCCAACCTCAAGCTACACCAATCTTGGCTATATTGACAATGAAGAGTGGAAAATATTGCAGCAATAGAGTGATTAACTCATTATCCAATCATAAAAAAACATTATTTTAAGCATTTTCAATTTTGGAACATTATTATTCGGTTATGTCTGTGGGAAATTGATAAAAAAAGGCTTTGTTTCTTTGTATAACTTATTTTTGACATTTCCATAGTAGACAACCATGATACACCTAGGCCAGGATGTGTGATTGATTTACCTACCACCACGGACACCTGTGCCCAGCCGGACCTTCAACAATGTATTTAGTAAGCACAACGCCTCACATAGACAATGTTAGCAATGCAAGGTCAAAATCATATCGTTCCACCCCCATCAAGTCTTGGTACCTCTAGCAATGTTTTTAACCCCAACACTACTAGCCACTCTCAATGCCTATATATAGGCAATTGCATTACCTTAAGGAGTCTGGCCAAAATAATCCTAAGGAAAGCATTTTGCCTCAACACTTGTTAAGTCCTTCAAGTGGTCATTTAAGCCATCGTGCTACCCTTACATAGAGTAGGAATTCTTGGCATAGGCTCTCTAAAAACTATGAGATTGATGTTAATAATTAATCTCATCATTCCTTATCAAACTTTTCAAGCTCCCTTAAACATGGCGGAAAAAAAGATCAAAAGACACTTAATATTTAAGCTTCTCTAAGAAAATATCTACAACCCTCATCAAATGCGGGGCTCTCCATTTTTCAAATGAGTTTTGAATACCTAAATCCCTATGGATTACATTTCAACCAAAATAAGTATGGACAATTATGATGGTCTTACTGATCTAATGAAGCACGTGCAAAATATGTGTAGTAGCTTAGACCTAGTCATCCAACACAATAACATAATATGTAAGATCATCTTTACAACCTTCAAAGGTTCTGCACGTGTATGGTATAACAATTTAGATTTAGACTCCATTGAAGAGTTCAGTGATCTTTGCTCCAAACTAGTGGCATATTTCAGCACCACTATACTCTCCAAGAGGATTTTTATAGAGCTATTTGGTGTTATCCAACTAGAGGGTAAGTCCACAAGGGTTTACTTAAAGAGGTTTAAGGAAAAGATGCTAAAGTTTGAAAACTTTCTTGAGCTAGTGACCTTAAAGACCTTGATAAACGAGGTAAGATAATGTTTTCCCTAGAGAGAGATTTATGCCTTATCAAGCAGAATCTTGCTCAAGGTTAAATAAGTAATGAAAAACCATATACGAGTAGAAAAGGTTAGTTTACTATGATATATGCCTTCTTATTTTTACAAAGAGAGTCAATCAGTACCTTTTAAGGATAATCGTTCTCCTATTGGGAACCAAAGTTCAAGGAAGAATATGAAAGAATTAGCCCATAGACATTGGGTGTATTTTGAAAAGTCAATTCCTTCCTTGAACACAACCATTACACAAGTCTTTACTGCCATCAAGGGTAAAGACTTTGTTTAGTACCCTTCACTGATGAGGGTAACTCCCAACACTCGCACCTCCAAAATGTTCGGCATATTCCACTAGGATAGAGGACATGACATAGAAAAATATTTTACATTAAATAAGAAAATTAATGGTTAATAGCTAAGGGTTACCTCCAACAATTTATGAAGAAGGATCCCCATCCTGAGCAAGCCAAAGAAGAATCTAGGGAACACCAAACATTACCTGAGATTAATGTGATCTTAGGAGGTAACTCTTCAGAGGGTGAAACTGGAAATGGGAAAAGAAAGTATGGAAAGCAAGTTCTAATTACTTCTTGCCTCCTAAACACTTGGTATGAACCCATCACCTTTACTTTAGTAGACAAGGAAGGAGTAACCTTTCCTCATAAAAGTTCTATTGGGCTTAATAAACTTGTTACTATACCCAAAATGCTTGCAAAATATTTTTGTATATTGTTTTTTGAATATGCTAAAACATAAATTTATCAATTGTTAAGATGTGTGAGTAGTGTTTCAACTTTTTTTTTTTGGAAAGGTAATAGAAATGCTGAGAAAAAAATATAGATAAAGACTCATATGAATGAAAAACATTTTAAGGGACTTTTCCATAATGCATGGAGTTTGCAATACATTTTTTAAGCATGATCATGTAAACAAAGACAATTACAACAAGAATGAAAACTAAGATAACAATTTAATCCTAATAATTAAATAAAATTCTCATGTCATATATTAATTCATGTATCATTAAAACAAGCAAAAACATATGTCATGATCTTTTTTATTCATAATCCAGGAAGCATGCAACATAAAAAACAAAGTGCATAAATCCTAACTTTTATCATTCCATATCTAGGTTACAAGTGAACCTTAAAAAACACAAGCTTTGATTTTTCATTCATGCATTTGTTTTTCTTTTAAACCAAAATCAACACATTTATAATGATTTTTCTTATATTTTAGAATAAAAGGCTTGCAACACCTAAATTATACACAAATAAACCCTAAAACCCCAAGCTTTAAATTTTTATGCATGTATTTTTCATATATTTAACCACCATATGTTTTTTGTTTTGTATTTTTTCTTTATAAATTATACAAAAATTTTAACTCATATTCATGCATTTAAAGTCATAAAGCACATACGACATCATTTTTCATTATTTTACTGTAAAGTGTAAAGAAAAACAAAAGGTGTGACATACGTGAGGGATGGTTTTAGAAGAGTAGGGAGGTAATATTGAGGCCCCTAGTGGCTGTCATGGTGGCTAACCATTATTATAGAGGATTATTATGATTGTCTCCCTCTAGAATAGGGTTCCTTTTCTTCCTCTATTGTTCTTTTCTACCCTCTGAAACCCTTTGGTTTGAACCAAACTTTCCCTCTTCCTCATAATTTGGGTTTTTGGTGTTTTAGTGTGGTTTTACCATCCTTTCCTTCTTTTTTTTCTCTCCTCACTCCCCTCAACAATCTAGACAAGTTGGTTTAAACCTAAACTCTTTTGACCCTTATCTCTATTTAATTCATAGTTTCTCTCTTTAGACTCTCATACTCTTTTTCCAGACTATGAACCTCTATTTAAAGGCCATGAGAAACGTCCTAAAACCTTTCTAGGTGAAAAAAATCAATTTGTTGATCTTTTTGGATCAATCTTGGTCATTTATCATTGTTGAACACTTTGTTCAATCATTATTGAATTAGCCTATTTGGCACTCGTTTCTTCAGCCATCGGTTTTCATTCTCTCTAATGATTGATCGACGATTCATCCTTAATAACCCACAACTAGCCTCTCTTTCTCCATTCTGCTGGGTCTATGGTTTTTTCTTTGTTTTGTAGGTAAAGATCAAGCTCACCACCGACACTAGGAGTGAAAAAAAAGGAAAGAAATCATTCTAGATCCACCAAATTTTATCTTCATCGGTGACACCTCATGAACCCACACACCAACAGTGGCGGTGGCACGTGGGTAGACACGGCACTATTGTTCTTCCAACTTAAAAGCTTCCCAACAATGTTTTTCAATTTCTAGTAATTTCTCTAGATTAATTTGTGAATTTTAGGATGCCTATTTTGTAAATTGTAAATTGTAAATGTTTAATGTGTTGTTTAGATTATTTTGAATTTTGGTAATTTGAAAAAAAAAATGTAATTGTAGGGTGTGTGAGCAAAATATAGTAAAAAAGAATGTGTCTGTGTTTGTATTTTCTTATATGTTTTTTAAATGTTTAAAATAAAAAAAACAAAAAGAATTAAATATTTTTAATTGTATATGACCAAGTCTCTAAAAAATAAAAAAAAATCATATCTTATTTAAAAAATAAAATACATGGTATGTTTTATTTTTTTATGCATATATTTTGGATTTAATATTTGGTTTATTGAATCCATAAGAATTTGACCAATATTCCAATGATTACAAAAATTTTAATTCATAAGAATAATGATCAATATTTTGGCATAAATGTTAGACCTACAAGTGAGAATGATATTTAAATATCAGGAGTTGACCAGAAAATTCTCAAAGTTATTCTAATTGTTCACCAATTTTAATTTGGAGAATTTTTCACAACAACACATGAATTGTGAAGAACCCATCCGCCTTCGAGGATATGTAAACCTTATTAGGGCACCTACTTGGATTCTTTCCATAATAATTTGATTGGGCACACGAGCCTATAATGAAACTCTAAATGCTTAGTTTATTCACATGAATAAATTTTTATACTAAGTCATATACAAAACCTTTAAACCACATTTAAAACCACAAAATGAAGCTTACCTCAATTAGGGTGTGCTAGGGGTGCTAATACCTTTCCTTACAACAACTAATCCCTTACCCTTAAAATCTCTAATAAAACCAATACACCCAGATTTTTTTAGTGACCCTAACGAAACACTAGGTGATGACTGTCACAACCCCTTGATGTTGTGCGTCCATGTGCGATATTTGGTCTTTCAATTCTTCTAATTTTGATCAAATTGACTCCAAATACCAATTTGTTTGTTTATTTGTTTCTTAAACTGAATTAATTGGACCTCCAAACTTTGTCATATATCCCATTTTGATCCTTTGTCTTTCAATTTTTTCAATTATGATTATTTGCAACCTTTTCTTTCAATTTTCTTCAACTAAACCCCAAATTGCATGCCAACATGATGTTTTGACTATCTATAAATTATCCCTGCCTGCTTGTGGTTGAAAATATTTTATGAATTTTTTAACTTTTATATTTTCTTTTGGATTTTTTGTTATAAAAGAGACATAGTAAAAATAAAGAATTTTAGAGGAACCAAAATTAAGTTATGACAATTGCCTTTACAATGCTTACTGTATAATGTCTTGTAAAAGGCTTTGTATAGTAAGATTATGAAAGCTTGGTCTGATGGCTGGGGAAAGTGTTTCAAGGAATTAGAGAATACACGATTGAGATATGAGTTGTTGGTTGATGATGAAAGCTTCTAAAAAAAATAAAGAATATATGGTCAGGATTTGAGCTTTTGCTAACTTATGTCTCAAAGGCAACTTGAATTAGTTGATTTGTCTTCATAATGGTGAAAGTGATCCTTCTATAAATTGGTCAACACATGGCATAAGATATCACCAGAATCTCCATCTTCTATGTTCTCATCATTTCAAAGTGGGAGAGATTGTTGAGTTTTTTTGTCACATATTAATATTTATATATTTTGATGATAATAATTAAATGAAAATGGAGTAATAATATGGTTGGTTGGGAATAAGTTTAAACATGTTTATATGAAGATTATCAATAAGCATGAAGAATTAAATGAAGAAATCAATCAAGAAATCCAAGATGTAAAGCAAGTGAAGATTTAGTTCTTAAGGATTCATTTTAGTGCAAATTATGTAAATCTTTATATCTTATATGATAACATAAATTAAAATGAATTCACACACTTCATATTGTGTGCACTATAGGATTGATATGCATTTAGTAGATTCAAGATTCAGCAGATTTAAAACTTCTAAAACTGGATTTTATGTTGAACATGTTGACTGCTTAGTTATATAGTGTTGAGCACCTAGGAATCTGCAGGAACTAGACGACCAATTGGCATGATCAATTTGAACCAGTCGACTATTTCATCTGTTAGAGGAATAATAACGGCTATAAAATGGTTAGTTTTGCTTAGAAACATATATATAGCTTGTCTAGTTATGAAATTAAATATAAAAAATTGAATATATATCATATACAAGCTATTTTAAGAGCAAAAAACAACTTCAAATCATCAATCCTAAATTATACTTGTATTTGTGCACTAAAACCTTCATATTCTTGCACAAGATTATAAACTCTCACACTCGCTACACTCAAACACATTTATACATTCTAAGTGTTATTATGTGAGATATAGAGATATAAGCTTCAATTGTATTATCTACTCTTTGAGAGAGTGTTGTTACATTTCAAATAAATTGTAATCCTTCAAGAGTTTAAGTGAAAAACTCTTAGTCATTGATGAAGTACATCACCATGGTGAGAAATCTTGAAGAAGATATTTCTTCAAGTAGTGAAAAAGAGCTTGGTGAGGACTTATCAAGGACATTATAATCTTTGGCTTGAATTAGTAAATAATACAATACTCAAGACTGATGTCATAACCCATTTCTAGGTTATTCTCCAAATTCATTTTTTTAAAAAATAAATAAAGGCTGACAACGTAGAAAAAATAGGCTGAGGAGGATACCAAAAAAATTCAAGCTGCAATTTTGGAAGAAATTCGAGGTCTAATTGTATCTTATTATGCCAAAAAATAGAGAAACAATACAGATTTAAGAGCAAATTAAATGATTATTGGATAAATTTACATAAAAAAATAAGTCCAATGACATAATTAAATTTTTAATAGACCAATTTGATTTAATCATGAGTCAAATTAAATTTTAATTACGTTTAAGAATCAATTTGGGTCCAATTAAAGGATTCAATTAAGTTTAAAAACTTAATTATACTTTAAATGAGTCAAATTAATTTTATTAGGGGTATCATTGGTGAAGCATTAAGTTTGGGAGCCCAATTTGGGCTTAATTGAGAAGATTAAAATTTAAAAAAATCAAATTTAATTTTTACCAAGTTAATTGATTGAAATTAGGGGCAGAATCACAAGAAAATTAAAGTTTTGGGGCCATTTAGGGGTTAACTTGAATAATTTCATAGTCAAGGACCATTTTGTAAAAGACATCAAACTGTAGGGGCTTAATTAACAAAAATCGAGGGTGAAATTGAAGAAAATTAAAAGTTTAATGTTCAATTAAGGGTTAAATTGAAGAAATCCAAGACCAAGGATCAAATTGAAAAAGACGCGTAAATGAGGGGCTGGTATTGTAATTCGTCAAGGGCTAAATTGCATTAAATCAAAAGTTTATGGTCAATTAGGGGTACAATTAAATTAAATCAAAAGTTTAGGGTCAATTGGGGGTACAATTAAATCAAATCAAAAGGTGGAGGACTAAATTGAACTTTGATCAAATTTCCAAATTTAAACCTAAAACGACAGCGTTTTAATTTAAAAAAAACTAGACGACGTGTCGTCTAGGCACTGTTCATTATCTTTCTCATTTTTACCCGAAAACGTTGTTTGGGTGACTACTTTTCAAATGCATTTAATGCTTCATTTCGCCATCAATTTTGACAAAAATCGGGTTGAAATTCGGCAAAGTATCAGCATTTCCCCCCATGTTTCTATCGTCTCTCTCTCTTTCTCTCTCCGTCATTCCAGCCACCAATCGAAGTCACCACCAGCTTGTCCGCTACTAAATCCACCACACGTATCAGCGCGACCACCGGCTGGCCACCCCCCACGCCTAGAATAACCATTGTTTCTTCTTTTCTCTCTCCTCTGCAAACCTTTTTCTTTTTCCTCCCAGAACCGACACCAGCCACCATTCCCTCCGCCGACACCTCCTAAGCCATTAGCTGAACCTCCTCATCACGTCCATAACCCCCACGATGGACAACTTTCTCCTCTTTGCTTCGCCACATTCTTCTTCTTTATGGTTGCTGCATGTAGAATTCATTTCTGCATACAGCAGCTGATTAATTAACCACTACTTCGGGCTAGGCCAGTTCTGGCCCAACCTAAATGGTTGAGCTTGGTCCGACCTAGGCAAAAAAATCTGTTGGGCCGAGATTGGCCTAACCATTTTGGGTTGAGATCAACCCAACCCAGCTTGGATGGGCTCGGCCTAACCCATATTTTATAAGAATATAATATTATATATTATAATATTTAATATTAAAAAAATGAAAAAACAAATTCAAAAAAATCCTTTAAAAAATTTATGATTTTCTTGCATATTTTTATACAAATTTTGATTAATATTGGGTTGTATTTTTACACTGTAAGATACAAATTCAATATTAAAATACTCAGTTTTCTTTGAAATATTTCAAATTTTTTTTTTAAAATTCAATAATGTTTCAAAACTTTTAAATTAATTTCTCTTTTTCAAAAAAAAAAAAAGAAACAAAAGATATGTTTTGTTGCATACGACAAAATCCTAAAACTTTTCCAAGTATTTTTCATAAAAAGATAAAAAAACAAATTGCATCTTTCTCATGTTTTAAAAAAGCAAAAACAATGGATATTGTAACCAGTTTATTATTATTTATTAAGATTTGACTAAAATATCAAAAACTCTTTAGTAATCTTTTTTTTTTAGGTTTAGATGTAGAGTTTAATATTTGTGAGGTGTAAAATTACACTTAGGTTTTAAAGATACAAGGTGTAAAATAAATATGATGCTAAAATTTGGATTTCACCCAATGAGGTAGAAACTCTTTCACAAAGAGAGATCTGCCTTAGACCTTAGAAAAGGCCAACAATCCGACCCAGAAAAATAATCAAACAACAATGCAGCTTATCTTAGGTACAATGCACTGGAGGTGATGTGTCTTCCCCTCGCACAACTAGTCCCTTACTCAAACTCTTGCAGATCATAATACCAGGTGACGATTTCTAAGCCTTAATCATAATTTTATGATTAAATCCAAAAACTCTTTCCTACAACACACATCTCCTCATGAGACACAATAAAAACATCATCGTCGCCCTCAACATCGCGACACCCGTGACAACTAGTTTGGTGCTTGAGGTGTGGATGCAGGTTTGCCGAACCACATTAAAAATTGAATTTTCAATTTTTATATCTATACTCTTTACTTTAACCATTTTAATTATATTGTTGGTTAATTGTGTTAATTATTTTTAATTGAGTTAATTGCAATAATTATTATTGGTGGTGAGACATCTAATTCAGTCATCCTTGGGATGTTATTATTGTCTTAATTTTAGAACAATAATTTGTTCATTCATTCAAACGAGAAAAAACTATATTTATGATCTTAATCCCAAGTAGAGGCATGTAACAATCTTGCAAATCAAACAAAGCGTATAATTTTTAACTTGGTTTATTAGGTTAAGATGTAAATGAATGAAATGCCAAGGAAACTATAAATTAAATAAAAAAGTAAAGCAATAAAGATAAAGTAAAGTAGTTAAAAAAAATTGTATATTATGACAAATAAAAAAAATTAATAAATTGCATAGTGGGGATGACTATTATTTTCAGTTGCTAGATGAACTATTTATAATATTACGAAGATCAAGTTTCACATAAGCTATAAATCCTATTTCAATACAAATTATTTATAACAAATATGGATTTTAGAACTTGTATTATAATACATTTCATTCTTTTTCTATTCATGCATCTTCTTTGAAAGTTGTATATGTTAGAACTCTATTTATATCATAAAATTCACCAACTTTACTATTAAAGACTCCTCGCATTGGTCGATGATTAATCTTATTTATTTTAAAATAAAAAATCAAAATCTATATACCTTAATTTGAAAATCCAAGGAAATAAGAGGCCAAACAATTAATTAAGAGCATGGGGGAATTGGCTGAAATAGGTTGATCCCACTCACAATATGAGGAGTCTATGAAGGTTTGATTGACTTTGGTCGAGTGGTGTTAGAAACATCTAAGAGGGATAGTTACAAAGTTGTGGCACGTATCATGTGTATGTTTATTGATGGTGGACGGAGTTATGGTATCTTAGAGAATACTAGTGAGTGAGAAATGTTTGGTTTTGTTTACTTTTGCATCGACTTCTAGGTGTTAGGGTTCTGGTGAGATATTTTATTTTATTTTATTTTATTTTAAAAAAAAGATATTTTTGGGCTGCAAAATATATATGAGCTTGCACATATTCCAACACATGTTTGGGCAATCAGGCCTCTGGCTAGCGTTTCTTCTCCTTTTTCCGTTATTTTCATTCCTTTCTTTCACTCGGTTAGTATTTTCTCATGGAAATTATACCAGCAGAGAATTATGAGAGAGCGTACATCCATTTAAGTTTCAAAAACAAGATTTGAATAGGAGTAGGATTAAAACAAATGTACACCCAGCTACAAAAACCCTTAGTAGTAAAAAAAAAGTATTTTCAAATTAAACCCTTATTCAATCCAACATGGATGGTGATGACTTACCAAAACACATGTTTTTTTTTTTGGTTTTTTCTTTCAACAAGAAAAATTAGAATTAAAATCTTAATTCCCAACTATTATAAAATGTATAACATGTATATATCTGAATAGAAAATTAATGTGTAAGATTATTTTAATGTTGTAATCCCTACAGTTACTGTCGTGTTCTGCCACACACACACACACACACACACAGAGAGGAAAGGTTGAGTAAGGCACAACTAAGCCATTCTATTATTCTCAACTTGGTATTAGAGCCCTAAACAAATTAAAACACTTTCTCTTCTCTTTGCTATGGACTTTGCATCCCAGCTGCAAGCTGCCTCCCTCTCTGTAGCACCGACAGTGTTGATTTCCTCCTCTGCTGCAACCCCTGCCTCCTCCAACACCTCTGTTCTACCGTGGCCACAACCTACAGATGGTGATCACGCCCTCTTCAACCCAACCAATTCTCCTTTGCTGTAGCCTTATTCTGCGGCTGTTACTGCAGATTCTGCCGCCAGCATTGCCTCCCTCTCCCACACTCACCGAGTCATCTCTCTAAAGTTAACAAACACCAATTATCTATATTGGTGAATGCAGATGAAGCCGTATCTCCTACGCTAATGAATTTTTAGCTTTGTTGATGGTTCAAACTCCTGTCCCTCTTCACATGTTCTTACCGCCGATGGTACCTCTCTTAAGGTAAATCAGTTCTTTCTTCGTTGGAAATAACAGGACCAACTCATTCTAAGTGCTCTGCTTTCTTTACTCTCCATGAAAGTTCTCCATCTTATTGTTAACTGCCAAACTTCAAGTTCTGGCACACACTTGAGCAAGCTCTAGCTTCCACATCCAATTCATGTATTATGCAACTTCATGGCTCCTTTTAAGATCTTTGACAAGGTGATGAGTCGATAACTCAGTTTATACAAAAAGCTAAGGCCTTATTTGATGAATTAGTCGCTGCTGGCTAGCCGGTATCGCCGGAGGATTTCAACTTATATGTGTTTTGTGGCCTTCGATGAGAGTTTAAGGCTTAATAGTAAGTCTTGTGACCAAAACAGAGCCTCTCTTGTATACTGATCTTCATAGTCATCTTTTAACACATGAATTCCTTCACAAAATATCCCTTTCGCCCATGAGGTATGCTATCATCAATACACCTTTGCTGCTCATGCCTAACACCCCTCTTAAGCCTTCTTTTCTCACCGTTAGTCTCCTGGAAATTTTAGCCGCAACAGAGGCCGTTTCCATGGAGGATGGCGTCCCAATCAGTTCAATAATAGAGGGCATAGGTTTGTTGTGCCCAGAATTGATTTCCGCAAACTCCTTAGCTCCTTCAATGGTGATAGCGATAGGCAAGGCCATTGACAGGGCAATTGGTAGCGCAACAGGGGACAGAATCCACACTACCAATTATGCCAAACATTCGGTCATACAACCCCTCACTACCCTTAGCTCCAACATCGGGGCTATGAAAAGCAGCCTAGTGCAAATTTGGCGCTGCGTAATATGTCCTCAACCGGTACTGTCAATTGGTTTCTGGACACCATTGCAAATCAACACATTACATTTGACCTTGCAGGTTTGGCTGCCTCAGAACCATACCTCGGTAATGATAATTTGCATGTTGGTGATGGTAAGGGACTCCCCATATGTCATATTGGTCATATAAAAATATATACACCTCATTGTTCTTTCACTTTGTCTAGTGTTCTTCATGTTCTTACCATCAGGAAACATTTGCTTTATGTTCAAAAATTTTATCTTGATAATAATGTTTATTTTGAATTTCACCCTTTCGTGTTTTATGTCAAGAATCTCAACACCAATGAAGTCCTTCTCTCAGGTCAGAGTCAAGACGTTCTCTATGCTTTGTTCAAGTCTTCCATCACATCAGTTCCTCAAGCCTATTGGTCTCCCTACATTTTTGCTTCTGCTGATGTATGGCATCGTCGACTAGATCATCCTACCTCTTATATTTTTCAATTGTTAGTCTCCAAAAATAAGATTATTTGTAACAACAAACGTCTTAATCTTCAATGTCAAAGTTGTCCTTAGAAAAATGATCGTGTTTGTCTTTAGGACCTACGAGTCACAAAACCTCTGCTCCACTTAAATTAATTTTTAGTGATGTATGGGGTCCTGCAACGAAGATAGATAACAGCCTAAAAAAAGTGTTAATCTCTTAACTTGGCTTTTAGAGGTTTGGAGAAAAGAAGAGTAATGTTAAAACTACAAACTAGGAAAACAATAAAGAAGAAGCAATAAATATAATTAAAATATGTAAAGAAGGTTGTTAAGAAAGTGAAAAAAAAAGCTCATGAATAAATTGTGTATATGGAAGTGATTATCCTTTTCAATGTTGAATGTTCTATTTATAATGCTATAAAAATAGAATTTTATATAACCATCAAATTCTATTTTTATACAAATTGTATAAAGCAAAAATGACTATATAATTTATATTCTTTATATGCTGATAATTGCATATGTTCTTGTCATAATACAACATCCACCAATTATCCGCATAAAACTTGATCATTAATCGTTATTGTCAATCCTCTCTGTTAGCGTGATTACTGGACATCCACACAGGATTTGCTTGATTGTACGAGATTTGCCTTGCACAATATTAGCAACCATATCAAGCAAATGTATCTGTGTCGTATTTCATCACGTATCTGTCATATTTCATTCCTAAACTAACTCATATTCTCGTGTATATATATAGTTGTTGTATCTCAGTACAGATGGTCATTCAAATAATATATACACAACTCTCTGCAGCCTTTTTTTTGTTATTATTCTTTGGTCTCTGTTATCATGGTATCAGAGCCTAGACTCTAGATCCAAATTTCTCACGTGCTTCCATGGTCTCTGTGTCTTTGCAATAATCTGTTCCTGCTTCTCTTTGGCATTTATACAAACACCTCTCTGACAGTATTATTGGAGTCTACAACTGTCGTGTACCTTGCTCCTTGTCATCATCTTGGAAAAACCTGATATTTCACAACCCACTACAACTGTTTTGTTTGGTTCAAACTATAATATTTGGATTCAAGGAATGAAAAGCTTCTTAATTGGTCATAAGCTGTGGCGTATTGTTACTGGAGATATCACTAAACAACCAAAGAGAAAGATGAATCTGATACAAAGTTTGTAGATCGCTTGGAGGACTAGGATAGTAAAAATCATCAGATTATTACATGGTTCCGTAACACCTCAGTACCAGCCATTCACATACAGTTTGTAGACTATGACTCTACAAAAGAAATCTAGGATTTCTTAGCTAATCAGTATCAAACCACTGGACTTGCCCACTATTATCAGTTATGGACTACACTTCATAGTCTCAACCAAGGATCAGGTTAATCTGTTAATGATTTTCTTGCTCAAGTCCAACCAATTTGGAATCAAATATCTCAAGCCAACATTAGTGAGGATTATTTGCATCTCATTCAGGTACTTATGGCTCTATGACCTGAATATGAATTTGTCCGAGCCTCTCTTCTACATTGGGATCCACTCCCTTCATTAAACACTGCTATTTAGGAGATTATTTTTGAAGAGACTCGTCTTAATCTGGATAAATCTCCTCAATTTGACATAGCTCTTGCAACTACTCGGTCCTCACATTAGAAATCTGGCAATCAGACATGTAAGAATTGTCATCAAATGGGTTATGTTTTTGCTACTTGCCCTACTATAGAATGCAGATATTGTCATGCTTTTGGTCACATTCTTAAACACTGTCCCACACGTCCTCCTAGACCAAAAGATGGGTTCTTTAAATCTAAAACTATGTCAAAGCCTAGCTCTTCCTCTATCATTGTTGCTGCTACTATTAAAGGTTCTATTTTCATCACTATGAGTGATCTTGAGGCAATGGTTAAACAAGTTATCTCTTCCAATTCCTCTACTGCCATGTCTGCTACTCCGGGTAACTCTCCTTGGTTTTTTGACTCTGCATGTTATAACCATATGACCACTGATATTAATCTTTTGTCCTCTAAAACACCTGTTTTTTCCTTGCCACCAATCTATACTGCAAATGGTACTAAAATGACCATTACTCATACCAGTCATATAACTACCCCCAATCTTAGTCTTCCTGAAATGTACCATATTCCTAATTTGACACTCAATCTTATCTCAGTTGGTCAGTTGTGTGAGAAAGAACTAATAGTTATCTTCTCTTCCTCTGGTTTCAGATACAGGATTTAGAAATGGGACAGATTCTTGGAACCGGTCGCAAAGAGGGTTGATTATTTCAGCTTGCATCACTTCACTTACCTCAGAAATTTGTGTCTGCTGCTACAACCATAAATTCTTCCATTCACTAATGGCATCTTCGACTTGGGCATGCCTCAGCTAGCAAAATTCAACCTTTAATTTCTCATGGATTATTAGGATCTACTAAGTTTGAGTCATTCAATTGTTTACATTGTCAGCTTGCAAAATAACCTGCCTTGTCTTTTTCCAATAATGTCTTTATTTCAAACAGTTCTTTTAACTTAATACATTCTGACATTTGGGGTCCTTCTCCTATTCCTTCTGTCAATGGTTTTTGGTATTTTATGTTATTTATTAATGATCATTCTCGTTTTTCCTGGATATATTTTCTGAAACATCGTTCTGAGCTACCACAAATATACATTACCTTTGCTAATATAGTTAAAACTCAGTTTTCTTGTCCATAAAAGTTCTTAGAACAGAACTCAGTTTTCTTGTCCATAAAAGTTCTTAGAACAAACAATGCCATGGAATATCGAGATTCTTCCTTATTTCAGTTCTTGAATAAGCACAGTACTGTGGTTCAACGTTCTTGTCCTTATACCTCACAGCAGAATGCTAAAGCTGAACGAAAGCATCACCATATTCTTGATTCTGTACGTGCTTTTCTAATTTCAGTATCATGTCCTGAAAATTTTTAAGGGGGAAGCGGCTCTTAATGCTGTCTATACTATTAATCGACTCCCTATTTCAATTCTTCATAATTTATCTCCTTTTAAAAAATTGTTTGGTCAGCCTCCTGACTATTCCGTTCTTAAACCTTTTGGATGTGCTTGTTTTATGCTTTTACAACCTCATGAACATATAAAATTACAACCCTGATACCGTCTGTGTTGTTTGCTTGGTTATGGGAATGAACACAAGGGGTTTTGATATTGGGATCCTATTTCCAATAGATTACGCATCTCTCATCATGTTGTCATTTGGGAAAACACCATGTTCTCTTCTCTTTCAAAGTTTTACTACTCTATCCAAACTGACTATTTCTTTTTCACTAATTCCTCAATTGATTTGTTTCAAAGTCCTAATCCAGGTGATTCTGATGCACTCACTGATAACTCTTTACCACATGATCCCCCTAAATCTGTACCAGCTGTTGATCCTGCACCTGCCACTACTCCTGCCAATCCTCTTTGCCGCTCCACTCGGGTAAGAGAAACTCGTTATTCTCTTACAGATTTTCATTGTTATTCTGCTATTGCTACTCTTCATGAGCCTCGATCTTATCGGGAGGCAAGTAATGACCCTCTTTGACAGCAAACTATGAGTGAGGAACTTCAAGCTTTGGAGAAAACTCATAATTGGGACTTAGTTGATCTTCCTCCTAAAAAGACACTTGTTGGCTGCAAATGGGTTTATAAAATTAAGACTCGTTCTGATGGAACTATTGAGCGTTATAAAGCTCGTTTGGTTGCCAAAGGATACACTCAAGAGTATGGTATAGACTGCGAAGAAACTTTTGCTCCTATAGCTCGGTTAACATCTGTTTGTAGTCTATCAGCTATTGTTGCAGCTCGAAAGTGGAAGCTATTTCAGATGGATGTTAAAAATACCTTCCTTCATGGCGATTTAACAGAAGAAGTTTATATGCTTCCTCCTCTTGGTTATCATGCTCCTCATAAAGTTTGTAAACTTCAGAAAGCCTTGTATGGATTAAAACAAGCCCCTAAGGCCTAGTTTGCCAAATTCAGTTCCACTTTTGCTTAATTTGGATTTCTTTCTAGTTCTCATGATTCTGCATTGTTCATTCGACGAACTGACTGTGGTGTTGTTCTTCTATTAATATATGTTGATGATATGATAATAACAGGAGATGATGCTTCCGGTATTTCTGAAGTTCAACACCATCTTAGTCAGCATTTTGAGATGAAAGATCTTGGTCATCTTAGCTATTTTCTGGGTCTTGAAGTTTCTCAATCTTCTGAAGGCTATTACTTGTCACAAGCCAAGTATGCATCTGATTTACTTTCTCGTGCTGGTGTCACTAACACCAAAATAGAGTCCACACCCCTGGAAATCAATTGCAAGCTTACACCTCTAGATGACACTCCTCTTGCTAATCCTACTTTGTATTGAAAACTTGTTGGGAGTCTTGTCTATCTCACTACTACTTGACTTGACATTTCATATGCTGTTCATTTAGTAAGTCAGTTCATGTCTGCCCCTCGCTCCACTCACTTCTCTGCAGTGCTTCGGATACTTCGTTACCTTAAAGGCACTCTCTTTTATGGTTTACACTTCTCTGCCAACTCCTCATTGGTGTTGTCTTGCTACTTTGATGCTGATTGGGGTAGAGATCCAACTGATCGTTGGTCTACAGCTGGATATTGTTTCTTCCTGGGTGATTCTCTTATCTCTTGGCGTAGCAAAAAACAAACTGTTATTGCTCACTCTAGTGCCGAATCTAAATATCGTGCTATTGCAGATGCTTCCTCTGAATTAATTTGGTTGCGGTGGCTATTAACTGACATGGGTGTTCCACATTCTTCTGCCACTATGCTTCATTGTGATAATAGAAGTGCTATACAGATTTCTCATAATGATGTATTTCATGAAAGTACAAAACACATCGAGATTGATTGTCATTTTGTACGACATCATGTTTCTCATAGCATCACAAGATTGGTTTTTGTCTCCCCTAAACAACAAACAGCTGATATCTTCACCAAAACACTTCTTCCAGGTCGTTTCCAGGATCTCTTAAGCAAACTAAAGATGGCATCTACTATACCACCTTGAGTTTGAGGGAGGGTGTTAACGTGAGTACTGGATATCCACACAGGATTTGCTTGATTGTAGGAGATTCGCCTTGCACAATATTAGCAACCATATCAAGCAAATATATCTGTGTCATATTTCATTATGTATCTGTCATATTTCATTCCTAAACTAACTCATATTCTTGTGTATATATATAGTTGTTGTATCTCAGTATAGAGGGTCATTCAAATAATATATACACAATTCTCTATAGCCCTTCTTTGTTATTGTTCTTTGGTCTTTGTTATCACTCTCGTTTAGTAGGTGATCGTTTTCAAGTAACTTTATTAGTTGATAATCGATTTCGATTATTTTAACTAGTTCACTTGAGAATAACTATTATTTTTCTTCATCAATCAAATAGATAAATTATTTTTTATATAAACACTTACAGTCGTCTGCCCTTTCAAAAGCCAATGTCCCACACCACTCTACGTACTTCGATCCCAAATCATGTAAACACCCAAGCATTAATGTAACAACATACTTTTCGCAGATGAGTTGTTTATATATTTTTGGCTCATCACCGTCGTGTCGCATTATAAAACTTAGAGACAGAGAACAAAGTCAAATTTTATTGTTGACTATCTACGTGCAGCTCTTCTGCTTGGTTTTGCGTGCATATTAGCCAGAACTACCGATTCCCTTTCCCAACACAATA
>Ga0325414_1000822_pt1 | contig 27678 bp, 16 predicted proteins | sample PopdelMetagenome_8_FD_206183 | JGI IMG/M metagenome (GOLD analysis project Ga0325414, IMG submission 206183) | Populus deltoides microbial communities from Bellville, Georgia, United States - Leaf-PdKOR-R3 | ecosystem: Host-associated > Plants > Phyllosphere > Phylloplane/Leaf | place: USA... | reverse complement strand
TAATATCGCAACCTTTATATGCATGTGTTTAATCTGATTACATGGGATTATATGAGTCTTCCACCTCTTGCCGACTCTCTGAGATGAGGGAATTAAGACAATCGGATTACAATCTATGTGGACTTGGGTACGATCATGGGACTAATTGGTTTAAGGCTGTTAGAATAGTCTGTGATTCGAAAGCTGAAGATACTGTTTTGCAAGCTGTTTACAAACCAGGGATTGCCTCCTGGTGATTGGAATAGATTCAAATGGGAGTCTTCCAATGGCTCTGCGAACGGATCTTTTCATCGGCTTGTTAGAGGAAGAGATGATCCTGCGCGAGCCCTATATGCTTTCAATTTCGGAAGATCAGAGCAATTTAGATCAAATATCTCACTGCCTCCATTTCTGTGTATAGTGATGACAATTAGTGGATAAATATTAGGGTTTCTGGGGACTCCATCTTCTTTTGCAATGGTCAAGATGCTAGTCTAAAGTCTAAACCCTACAGAGGTATGGCTAACGAAGGAATACGTCGTAGCCGAATCACTGGCGACAATGCTTGTCATCGAACCTGAAAGAGAATTGGTGTTCTACAAGGATGATCCATTGTTTTTTGAAGCCAAGAAGTTCTCAGACTATGGGACTATTCTATTCTCAAGGCAGAAGTTTGTTTTTGTATGATCCGAAAACATAAATTAAGACAAAAGTGGACACGTCCGTCATGGTGTATAGAACTTTATGCATTTGCCCACACTCCAAGCTTCGTTGCTTTCAATGATAATAAAACAACTGCAGATTGATTCCATTAACACGTTCAAGAGGAGTTTGTGGTTACCAAATTTAATTTGAGAAAGAGAATAGAAGAGAGACGGCTTCTTCTTTGCTTTGGTTTCCTAGTTAAGGCTTCGTATAGGGGAATTCTTTTGCTTGCGGTAGTTTTTGTTTTTTTATATTTTTTAAAAGTTTATTTACCTTTAAAAAGCATTATAACAATGGTTTTTTTGGTGTGTTTTTTATAATTTTGATATGTTTATATTAAAAATAAAAAAAATATATTTTAATATATTTTCAAATAAAAAAATATTTTTTTAAAAGCATCATGCATCACAATACAAAATACATTCACAATACTCATTCTAGTGACACTTTTGTCTCTTCACCCCGTGCGACGTTGAAACTTTTGATTAGTTTTGCATATAACTATATATGTTCTAAAAAAGTATAGAAGAAAAGAAATTAAAAGTGTTCATCTTATACTAGTATTATAAAACCCAACCCGTGTGATCCTGGTTTATAAATTTAATTTTTTTATTAAAATAATATTATTTTAAATATTTTAGTGGATTTAAAAAAATTAAAGTTAATCCGAATTAACTCACCCGACTTATAACTAAGCCTTATAAATATGCATTTTCAACTACTAAAATTGTAAATATATGCGCATGCAATGTAGCTTCCATATTTATTTACACTTTCAAATACACAATTTTTTGATCAATTTCTTCTTTTAGGAGAAGAAAGAAGATTAGTTTGCCTGCCAATTTCTTCTTTAACAAATAATGATATTATACGCACTCATTGAGGGATAATTGTGATGGTCTAAAGAGATTTATAATTATCTTATTTAAAAAAAAATGTAAACTAAGTTATACTAAGAAATTTCTAAAAATAGATACCAAATAAATATTTTATGGATCTATTAACTAAAAAAAACAGTTTCAATTCTTGAAATTTGATCAAAGATATCAAGGTCATAAAAAATCTAAAAACAAGGTGTGATTCACATGAAGTTGCTTGGGAGTGTGGTTGCGGTTGCTTTTCAAAGTGTTTTTTATACCGAAATATATCAAAATAATATTTTTTATTTTTTAAAAATTATTTTTAATATTATTATTTTAAAAAAATCTAAAACACATAAAAAAATTAATTTTTAATAAAAAATTTAAATTTTTTAAGAACACGATATTCTCAAACATAGCGGTGCCTACATCTTATCGATCTTTTGACTCATTGATGTTATATATTCGCTTTTGTCTCTCTTTCGCCTCTTTATTTTTGTGTTTAAATGCAAACTTTTCTTATAAAATAAACATGAAAACAAAATAACATTTCTATAAAACTTTGAGGATGAAACTGTATTTTGCGACGAAAAACTAAATACTTGAGATCATCAAAGCAGCTCCAGGAGACGTGGAGCTTTTTTGATTGGTCAATAACACAAAATCTGTCAGCAGTTACTTGATACTGGTTTATCCAGTATCTCTCTCCTATCATACATAGTTTTTTGTGTACATGAGCATAGTTAACAAAAAAAAAATAGAGAAATAATATAATTTATAAAATATTTTAAAAAAAACATATTTTAATTAATTGCATATAATAACTTGCAACTCTTTTAAATTATTCAATGACCTAAAATAAATTACAATAAAGAGAAATAAATTACAATTAGAAGAGAAGAGATAGAAAAAAAAATTTAGAAATAAATTGAAAATTTTAATAATAATATTGTTGATATCATTAAAAAAATCTCAACAAAATAAATTAAAAGGTAAGTCACTCCTCACTATTTTTAGACAACTCATGTAGTTCATATTAGTTTTTATTAATAATTTTTTTATATTATTAAATTTATTTTATCAAAATATTTTATAATATTAATAGTATTGTCATCGTTACTTTTATAAGTCTCCAAGATTTTTTTTAGTTTTTCTTTATCTATTTTCATTGTAATTTTTTTTTTAATCATTTAACAGTTCAAACAAGTTGTACATAACATGTACACTGCAAATCTATATTATTTTTTAAAATATTTTTTTTTATTGTGATTTCTAAAAAATAAAATAAAATGTTCCAAGTTCAAAAAAACTCTCATACTTATCTCTCTCATTCTCAAATATCCATTATCCACTGATCTAACCAATTAACAGTAAATAACAAACAGGGCAAGGTTTTTCTTGGTCAGAAACATCAAAACCAACAAAAAGCAAACTGCTGTAGTTTTAGCCAAGGCAGACAAAACCTTTATTTCTGATTTATGTCTCTGTATCTAATTTGGGTCTTAAAGAAATATTGATTCTTTGAGTTGCCCTTTGTCTTCTCTACAAAAAGGTTAGAACTTTATGGTCTTAATCGCTTTTTTACTTAATTTCTTTGGTGTTTCAAATTTTCTGGATTCTGGGGTTTAGTTACTGAAAGATTTATGTTTTTGTTACAAATCTTGTAGGGTTTTGTAGCTACCCTTGGTGGGTTTCTTGCTAAATTTACATTTGGGTAGATAATGACATGCTTACTTGTGTGGTTGTTATGTTTAAAGGTGGCTCTTTTGGTTTTGGTTTTGATGATTTGTTGAATTTTTTTCTGTTTTGGTCGTAATTGGTGTAGTGTACTTCAGTTTGTTTTGCAAATACAGTGAAATTTGGTTTGATGGGATTTCTTTGCTGGTTTTAATTATGGTGACTAGTGTTGTGTATCTGGTTCTTATGTTTGAATTTGTTTTCATGTAACAGATGTAGATTTGGAAACAATTTCCCATGGATATTCTCTCAATATAACTATATGCACCAAACCTAATCACTTAAACATGTTGATAGCTAGGATTAGTAATTAGTCCCTGAACATTAAATGCTTGTTCAGGTTAATAAAACCTCAAAGAAGATCCTTTTAGAGAAAAAAAATCAGTAATAAATTTGATGATAATGTGATATGTAGATTCTTGACTCTGAAATTAGCAATCGCTTTATTTGGTTATGTTTTGATGGGTTGACCAAGTAGTCTTTAGTTATTTCAATATATTTTTTGTTTTATGAGGTGAAGGTGTGTATAGCAACACATATCTGGCAAGAGCTTGTGTAGAATATTGCCACTGATTGCATATGTTTGATGTTTCCCATTGTTGCTTTTGTTTTGTCACTTTTGGTTATTTGATATGTTTATGCCAAACAGAACCATATGGCTATCCCTGGTGATAGTGAGCATCAATGGATAGAGAGGGTAAAATCAGAGGGAGCTGTTCCACTACTTGATCCATATAATTGTTCAAATGGCTGGGCGTCTCCACCTGGAGAATGTTTCATGGTAAGAGGTCCAAAGTATTTGACAACTAAGGTTAAAATCCCTGGTGGTGAATCTCTTTTAAAGCCTCTTGGATTTGACTGGATCAAAGGTTCTACAAAGATTACAGAGGTTCTAAAGAATCGTAAAAGTCGTGTAAGGAAGGTTATTGATGAAGCTTTTCCAAATGGTGATAAGCCTTTTGTTTGGGCGTTTAATCTACAAGTTCCCGGTAAGGAAAACTATAGTGCTGTGGCTTATTTCGTAGGCACAGAACCAATTCCAGAGGGATCTTTAATGGACCAGTTCTTGAAAGGTGATGACGGGTTTAGAAACTCAAGGCTTAAACTGATTGCCAACATTGTCAAAGGCCCCTGGATAGTAAGAAAGGCAGTTGGAGAGCAGGCTGTGTGCATAATTGGGCGTACCCTTTCCTGCAAGTACTGTTTCGATGAACATTTTTTGGAAGTTGATGTGGATATTGGATCTTCAATGGTTGCAAGTGCAATAGTTCATTTGGCATTTGGTTACATCTCAATGTTGACTGTTGACCTAGCTTTTGTCATTGAGGGTCAAAGCGAGTCAGAACTTCCAGAACGACTCTTAGGTGCCTTGAGATTTTTTGACTTAAATCCTGCTTGTGCTTCCTTATATGAGCCGTCACCTCTTGGAAGCACTGATAATTTGCAGTCTTCATTGCCGACACGCTTATGGAAGTCAATTGGCCAGGGATTTTCTCAACTCCTTCATCCCATACCAGGTGCTCAAGAAAATGGTTCTACCTCTGACACAGCCCATGTTAATGGAACTTCTGAGCTAAAAGAGGGCTGTGAAGACTCAAAGAAATGGTAAGGGTTGTGAATTGCAATTACTTTCGTATTTACATTTGAGTGAATAAAGGTTTAAATTTTGGTTTGTTTTGGTGCCATGTAAAAGTGAGCTCATAAAAAAAGATTTCAAGTTTTCAACTTTATCTTTTGTTTGCGTCACTGGAAGACTATTATAATGTCATAATGGCTTTATTCATAGAAATCCATCTCTTAGGAGATCATAGAGACAACATGCATGCCTAGTGAAGCCCTTTGTATGCAACCTCGTCATTAGTATGTCTTTTGGCATGAGATGATTGGCAATATTTAACGTAAGATGCATGCCTGTTATGATTTGTTTCCATCATGTGGAAGGCTACTTTACTTGCGTAACATGCAAATCCATTCAGTGCCTTTGTCTCCAAATCTGTTATCATCCCCTCCTTTTTCTTTCAGATACAAATAGTTGAGCTTTCTTCCTTGTGTCAATTATGCTCCCATGCTCCCCTGCCAAGTTATCTGTGTTGCCTAAGTATGCAAACATCATCAATCACCACTTTCTCCTTATATGCTTCCCAATAGTTCTTGCTTTGGAGATTTTTCCTCCTGGTGAAAGTCTGTCGACATTATCTGTTTCCAAGACCTTTTCCTGGATTTACTATATCCTCTTAACTCTAGAAACTAACAATGTTCCCATATGTTTGGAATGTCTCAATAATTGCATTCAACTTACCTGTGCTTCTTGTGCAATTAGTCAAAACTTGGAAGATTGATTATAGCTCTAGGATATTCTTTATGTGAGAGAGTTCAATCATCCAAGTTCTTTATAAGATTTCTTCCACATGATTTCACTTCCAGATAGTTACATACTTGTCATGGTGCATAATCTATTCCTATCATTGTTATTTGACTTGCTGGTTCTGGAATTATATATTGTCATCAACTTCTTAATTCTTAACCAATCAATACGGTTACGAATTATATTAACAGTTTTCCTCTGGTGATCATAATAATATTTGCAGATGAATCAGATACTCCTCATGGACAGTGTATAAGCAGCTGTTGGAGTAGCTTAATAATCTAGATGTCACAGAATGATTGAAGTGGTAACAAGTATCAAATGTTCAATGCATTCAACTGCTCAATTACTAGCCGTGTCATTTAATTCTTTTGATTTTTTGTAGTTATGAGTAGACGTGCCATTTAATTCTTTTGATTTGATGTAGTTATGAGTAGACTGTGTTCAGGCAGTCAGTGAATCATATTATTTATTTACAGGATATTAAATTTGTTGATAGCTGATTCTGTTACATTTGTAGTTCAAAAGTATTATTTCCACAAAAATCTAGGTTGAATTTGCCAATTTCATTTCTGTTATGTACTTGGGGTTCTGAGGAGATAAATTGAACTGGTGAAGTTTCCTGAGAAAAGAACTGGAGTGAATGATGCTGCACAATGTAATCTGCCTTAAGGAGTTGGAATTGTGCCTTGATTAAAGAAGCTCTTTCACTGCCGCTGGCTTTAGTCGTTAGTACCTTGCTGTTTCTTGAGCTACATCCTGAATTTGACCCTTCTTAGACTAATGAGTCCGATGGTTATGGTATAAGTGGCCAAGACCCTAGACTTCCGGTCACCTGTAAAATAAAGGGATAAAAGAAGGGCTAATTTGGATGGTCTATAGACGCAGCTTGAATATTACAGGGCAAAAGTTGCAACCTTGTGTATCAATCCTTTTTTGGCTATCATTGGCAGTCTGCATAAACTATCATCAACATCACATTTTTTGGTGATTAAAACATATCTGTTTTGGTATCTTCTGTCTATTATTGCCTTTTGGGATCCACACTTTACCTTTATTGAGTTTGAGGTTGGGCGACGCTTGGTCTAAAAGACTCTAAAACAGCTTCTTGTGGTAATACTTTCACCTTTTTCGGCTTCTTTTAACCTAAGCAGTGCATAATCTAGCAGGCACCAAAAATCAGCTGAACTAACTGTTCCCACAGCAGATTTGAAAGCCCAATATTAAAGACGGGAAGATGGCTGGACCCGAGGAAAATCAAGAGGGAAGATATAATGACTGCTCAAGTAAAGAATGGTTATCAATTATGTTCATTAAATAAAATCTTAATATCGAATGCAACAACATTATCACCGTTCGACAAAGAGAATTCAAGAATAGGAGAGGGGACTTATGATCTGACACCCTTTAACTGTAGAATCTGATACCTATTAGTGTGAACGACGAAACAAAAGCTAGGCAAAACCCTAGTGCTTCCTGAAAAGTCGAGCTTATCTACCTCCAATTCCTATATTGAAGCATAATCTCATTCCCAGCAATTTTTTGCCGTAGCTAAGTATGAATCAGTGACTCCAAAGTCCAAATGGAATGTGACTTTGCATAAGATAATTGATTCATGCAAATAAAGAATGAAACAGGAAACATTATCCAAACAACCAGTGTGCAGTTGTGCTCTAGCAATTGATTAATGCAATAGATAACTATAAGCATAGCATTCATCAAAAAAGAAAAAAGAAAAAAGAAAAAAAAAATTATGCATCATAGTCAAACAATGGTCACATTGCAGCATGCAAGCAGAGAGTTGAGCTACAGATGAAGCGCAAAAGATTGAACATGTTTTTAAGCTTGATAGTTATACAGAACAGAAATATCTTCATTGCATTACTATGGATATGTGAAAAAGTTCCTTTTCATCATTTCTTGAATGACATAGAGCCTACTCCAAAAATAAAATCATGAGATCAGAAGACCAAAGATTTCTGAAAGGAAGAAAAGCTGCGGAAGAAAAGCTGCGGTACAACAAGCAAAGAACAGGGGTCCACGACAATGGTTGATAATGTCTCAAACCACATTGGTCTCCAATAACATGCATCCACCATTCTAACAAATGACTGAAAGAGAAAGCTGCACCCGTTAGTCTGTCACTCTCCAGCAGAAGGGACTGATTTGTTTCCGTCATTTGGAGGGTTATAAACTTACAATACTTGCCTAACATGCAAATCCATTCAGTGCCTTTATAGAAAAGAAGCGCGGGAAGTTTATGGTGCATAATCTATTCCTATCATTGTTATTTGACTTGCTGGTTCTGGAATTATTCATTGGCATCAACTTTTCCATTTTTAACCAATCAATGCGGTCACGAGTTAAATTAACTGTTCTCCTCTGGTGATCATAATAACATTTGCAGATGAATCAGTTACTCCTCATGGACAGCGTTTATGCGGCTTGGAGTAGCTTAATAATCTAAACGTCACAGAATGATTGAAGTGGTAACAAGTACCAAACGTTCACAGCAGTCTACTGCTCGACTACCAGCCATGCCCTTTAATTATTTTGATTTGTTGTAGTTATGAGTAAACTGTATGTTACGGCAGCCAAGGAATCATATCTACTTATTTGCAGGATATTAAATTTGTTGGTAGCTGATTCTGTTACATTTGTAGGTCAAAAGTATTATTTCCACAAAAAGCTAGGTTGAATTTGCCAATTTCATTTCTGTTAACTTGGGTTCTGAGAAGATAAATTGAACTGGTGAAGTTTCCTGAGAAAAGAACTGGAGTGAATGATACAGTACAGTGAACTGGTGAATTTACCTTCTCTGGGTTCTTTTAACCTAAGGCAGTGCATAATATTAAGGACGGGAAGATGGCTGGACCCGAGGAATATCACGAGAGAAAATAAGATGACTGATGAAGTAAAGAATGGTTGTCAATTATGTCTCCATTGAATAAAATCTTCACGACAAATGCAGCAATATTATCACCATTCAACAATCAGAATTCAAGGTTCGGGGAGGGAACTTAAGATCTGATACCTTTTACTGTAGAGAAGGAGAAAAAAAGGTTGGCAAGTTCTCTATGCAAAATGAGTCCATGACAAGTGTTCTGTTTACCAATCAAAACCGTTGTTTTATCTCTCTTTGCCAAAACCCTAGTGCTTCCTGAATGAATAAATCGAGCTTATCTACCTCCAATTCCTATATTGAAGCATAATCACATTCCCAGCAAATTTTTGCCATAGCTGAGTAGGAATCAGTCACTCCGAAGTCCAAATGGGATGTGACTTTGCATATGATAATTGATTGCATGTAGTAGAGATCTAGTATAGTGGTCCATGAAAGAATGAAACAGGAAACATTATCCAAACAACTATTGTGCATTTGTGCTCTAGCCATTGATTTAATGCAATAGATAACTATAAGAATAGCATTCATCAAAAAAATAAAAAAAAAAAACTAATGCATCATAGTCAAACAACGGTCACATTGCGAAACGCAAGCAGAGAGTTGAGCTACAATTGAATCACAAAAGGTTGAACAAAAAAAGGCAAGTTCTGTTTGTAAGCTGATAGTTATACAGAACAGTAATATCTTCACTGCATTACTATGGATATGTGAAGTTCCTTTTCATCATTTCTTGAATGATATCGAGCCTACTCCAAAAATAAAATCATGAGATCAGAAGACCAAAGAATTTCAAAAGGAGGAAAAGCTGCGGTACAACAAACAAAGAACAGGGGTGCACAACAATGGTTGATAATGTCTACATTGGTCTACAACAACATGCATCCACCATTCTAACAAATGATTGAATGAGAAAGATGCACCTGTACGTCAGTAACTCTACAGCAGAAGGGAGTGCCAACTTGAGCTTTTGATGGTCAGGAAGATGAGGAAAATCACAATGTAAGGGTCCAGCATAACAGAAGATAATTAAATAGTATTGGGGATGACTATTCAGTGAGTAAAAGCCCCTTGTTAACAAATAGGAATGAGATCTTAGGCGGAGGTTAAACAATTTCAACACCTTCAACTGGCAGTGAACTCTCCTGCAAGGTTCTACCACTTCCAAGAAACCGCACAGAAGGCAGTGAAGGATCCGTAACAGATTCAATCTCAAGAAAATCAAAATCATAGGCACCCGACCGCTTCAAACTGACCACAAAAACAAGCACAATCCATCCAAGCATTGATATTGCCCAGTAATTGTTCATCCCATGTATCAAACCCCATGCAATAGCATATCCAACAACAATTCCTGATAAATGGCCAAGAAAACTCGCTTGTGGAACAATAATTGATGTAAAAATCAATGACTCGAAAGGAGCAAAACTGATAGGAAGCGAAAGAAATCCAAAAAGATCCAACTTTGAGGATGGTTGCTTCACAGAAAGAATTGTCATCCACCCAAATACAACACATGAATACCCAACAGCCGTCACACTCCGAAAATACTCTATCTTAAATCTTTGTATCAATAAATGGTACATCCCCAGTACTAGTGCCCCAGATAAAACAACCAACACAAGTGTATGGTGAAGATAATAAGCCACACCAAGGCCAATGTGCCCCAACTGTTCCACAACCCCTAGACTCCAAAGCGCACTCATATTGAAAACAAGATGAATAACACTAATATGTGAAAAAGCTGAAGTTATTATCCTCCAATGGTGCCCTTCGATGGCATTTTCATAACTTAATCCCACATGAGAGTACCCAAAATTTCTCTTCTGTATATAAAACCATATAGCACTACATATTCCTATTATACAGCTTGTAGCAGGCTTTTCCACAATCTCATAAAACAATGGTCTCCCCATCTATAACAAAGCCCTCCACTTCCTCTCTTCAAAACCGCAAGGTACTCAACAATGCAATACCAAATGAAGCTTTTCCACTACCGAAAAAATCCACCAAAGGTCAGACAAGTGTGGATTCTCCTCAAAGATCAAACTTTATCAGCTAAAGCAAAAACCCTTTACAAATCTAACAAATTTGAATAACCCCGGATCAAAATTAACCTCCAAAAAACCTAAACTTTACACATCCAACCATTCCAACATGAATAAAAATCTAGATTTCCTTTACAATCAAACACTGCCCTTTTCTCACACTGAATCCCTCATAAAGTACAAGTATAAACTATACGCTAATACCAATAATGGTACTAAAGTTTTGAAATTTCAGTTCCAAGAACAATAAAATAAAGAAAGGTTTAGATTTTTTTGACAAAAAGATTAGAGAAAAAAAGGGCATTTTAGAGAGATATAAATTTGTTACCTTTTTGCATCAAATTGATTGAGTTGTTTGAGCTTTGTAGTTTCGTTCTTTCTTTTGGGTGCTTCCGTATTTTGCAAAGATAACTTGGATTTGAAAGTTTATATATGGTGGACCCTTTTGAAAAGCATTGAGACATGGCTCAACTGCCATTGATGTTTAAAATTCCCAGAGGCCCAAAGCTACCATCTGTAATGATAAATGACATGTAGTTTTTGTACTATGTGTTTGAATGACATAACAAAAAAAACACAACTAATGCTTCTAAAGATTTCTCCGTTCATAAAAAGATTGCTCGTCAAAAGAGGTGATTACGATAGAGTTCGTTTTTAAAAATATTTTTTATTTGAAGATTTATTAAAATAATATTTTTTTATTTTTTAAATTTATTTTTGATATTAACACATCAAAACGATTTTAAAACATTAAAAAATTAATTTTAAATAAAAAAAATTAAAATTTTAATGAAAAGCGGGTTGCACTATAGAAGTTTCTTTTCGAAATATTTTTCGCTTGATAATATATTAAAATAATATTTTTTTATTTTTAATATCAATACATGATCCAAAAATACTAAAAAAATTAATTTCAGAAGTGCGGTTCGACCACACTTTTAAATACATCATTATTTCTAAAGTTATTTTTGTTAAACTTAACTCAAGAAAACAACTCCACAAGGAAAATATCTTGAGAAAATTATAAATAAGTTTTTGTAATTTTATAAAAATAAATTAAATAATTCTTCTAATTTTAAAAACTAACTAATTAGTTCCTTGATTAGTGTTGATCATGTTATTTTTTAATTTATTTTAAAAATAAAAAAAGGAAAGAGAGAACTAATATGAAAAGATTGGTAATTAAAAAATATATATTTTTTAAAAAGTAACATTAAATTAAACATGATCAAGACTAATCAAGAAGCTAATTGATTAGCTTTTTACACTAGAGAGAATTCTTTATTTATTTTACAAAAATTATTTCAAATCAAATGAATTTCAAATTATTGTAGCAGGAAGTTTCCTTTTGTGCGGGTGATGGTACCATATGACAGGGAAATATCAAAATATTGTGGTTGGTAGTTGGTACGTGCGTGGCAGTAGCAATTATTACCAAGAACTTGAGAATTTAGAATTGGTTTATAATTAAAAGATATGAATTTAAATCTTGTTCACATGGAAAATAAAGGAACTAATTAAGTAATTAGTAAGAAATTCATTTTGATGCATATATAACTATATTATTAATGGGAAATTAATAATAATAATAATTGATAGAAAAGGGAAAGCATGATATAGGGGAAAACAATTGGTGAACAGGGACCTAATATAAAATTGAAGTGCCATCTAATTGGAATTATAATAATAATAATAATAATAATAATAATAATAATGGTATATTATTATGGATCTTTTGTTATCTCTTTTAATTTAATTTTAATTTATCATTATTTTTTTATTTTATGTTGGAATCTTTAGAAGATACTGCTATAAAAAACTCAGAAAATTAAAAATTAAATTTTAAATTTGTTTGTTTTTGTGTTTTAAAAATATTTTTTTATTTTAAATTAGTTTTTTATATTTTTAAATCATATTAATATTAAAAATAATTTTTTAAAATAAAAAAAAATATTACTTTAATATATTTTTAAATAAAAAATATTTTTAAAAATAATTATTATTACAAGTCCCGAGACACTATGACGTTCGGGTCCGTTTGGCATTGCATTTGTAACTGCGTTTCATCAAATTTTGAAATTTTTTTTGGCTAAAATTGAGTGCGGTTTGTACTTTTTAGATCGTTTTGATGTGCTGATGTCAAAAATAATTTTTAAAAAATAAAAAAATATCATTAGCATATATTTCGGTATGAAAAACTTTTTGAAAAGCAACCACAATCACAACCACACTCCACACTGCCGAACACGCTCGAAGGTAAACTTTATTATTAAAAGATTTGGTATAAATTCCACTAGGCAAGCTACACTTGGGCTATACTTGGCTCTAGAAGGAAACCATTATTGAGGCCTCGACGGCCTCTCGCAGGTAAGGGTGCTCGCCAGAGTAGAGTTTATATATATATATATATTGTTTTTAAAATTATTTTTTACTTAAAAAAATATAAAATCAGTGCTTTTTATATGTTTTTAAATTATTTTGATAATTTAATACAAAAAATTTAAAAAAATTATATTAATATATTTTTAATTGAAAAATATCTTGCATTAAAATATTAAACACTTGGTGTGGAGAATGAAACCCCTAAAATTAAAAAAATAAATGGTTGAAAAAAATGGATGATTGTGTTACCTATCAATTTAATAATTACCATGTCAATTTAAGTTAATTATTTTTAAAAAATAATATTTTTTTTCCTATAATATTAACCTAGTCAAATTTAAATTAGGTTCAGTTGAGTAAACTGAATAACTAAGAATCTGATCGAATCAATTTTACCAGTTAATATCTACTTCAATTTAACAAGAAATTCAATCCACATCAAACTTTAAATTCTAAGTTTCTTAAATCAGTTTAGTTTAACAACAATATACATAAATACTAAAATAATAAAAACTGATTATTTTTCATATGAGAAATAAGTCATGTTAATATAATTTTTTAATTGTTTGGTTAACAGCTTCATGTCCTAGCTCGGTGAAATAATGTCACAGCTGAGTGATTAATATGTGTTAAGAGTGGTGCACCGAGTTTTTATTAATAACGAGCTGATGTTGTGTTGCTGATGGATTTAACTACTACTTTTTTTTATTATTGTTTTTTATAAATAATTATTATTTTTTAATTTCATCCCTTATCATTTGATTTATATAATTTTTATATTAAATTTGATTTTCATTCTTTTAATTGCTATTTATTTTTATTTTATACTTTTTCTAAACGAATCTTGTTTTTCAATTTCATTCCTTATCATTTTATTTTGATTTATTTTTATATTAATTTGATTTTTTTAATTTCTATATGTTTTGTTTTTTTATTGTATTTTTTCTAATTTTATTCCTTATTATTTTATAATTGTGAATTTTATTTTATTATTTTTTAAGATCTATTCTCTGGCTACGACATGAAGCTGTTAACCATACAATTAAAAAAATATATTAACATGACTTATTTCTCACATAAACAATAACCGACTTTCAATTTTTATATATTCTCACCACAATTCCCAATACGAAGGAGCCATTTACCAAGGTTTGTGCATTGTTCCTCGTAACAGGCAAAAAGAAGGCACAGTCTCGTCTTCCTTTTTTATCGTTTTGAAACAAGATCCTGTCCCAATCCTCCATTGGGTCTCCTCAAAAAAACAAATTCCCAATCGGATCTGCCAATAAGTTTCAATGAGCATGGTTTGATCGTGTAATGTCTATGTAATTGAGAGTTATTCTTGTTTGAGGACCCATTTAGAATCTCACAAATTTGTCCTCCAGAATTTGCCATGCTTTTTGGAGGACCCTACACCATTAATGTCAAGATTAACAGTTAATCCGAATTAGTTAGTACGGCTGATGATTTTGGGTGCAACAAAACCCAACAACCTTGTTTAAACATTTCCACAATGGTTCAACCACTAACCCATCTTGGATTAAGAAGTAGCATAATCCAAGGTTATTATAAACACATCATGGTAATCTACAATATCCCATGATACTACGAATACCATGTCCGATTTCTTGAATCGCCTTTGGCCATGACGAACAGTACTGAGGTCTGTCCAGTCGTGGCATCCAGCTTGTCCGGCCATGGAAGACAGCATTCTCTCCGCCAGTTTTCTGATACCTGGGAAGACAGTTATGAGAGCAATTATCGCAATGCAAGGCGTGCGTTTCTAAGCAGCTACCATTTCTCAGAAGAAAAAGGCATAAGGGACAAGCTGAGGAGGTCTGTGAAGGAGATCAACGAGGTTGTCAGGGGAGTTGTTTCGGACATCCGTGAAGAGATTTGTAAGAGAAGGATTCGCATCAAAGTTTGCAGGTTCTCTTTGGGGTTGCCATGTTTGATTCTTTCTAGTGTAAGATGCTTTGCACCCTGGATTGGTAGGAGGAGAGAGTTGATGCAGTGATCAATTCTGAGTTCCTGTGGATCAATCACCAAGATTTGGCTACACCTTGTGACTATATTGATGACTGAATCATAATTATGTATATGATCTAATAATAATGCTGTTTTTAAATAAGTAATTATCCTCTCTTTTTTGTTTTTTAAGAGCTCTTATTTTTTTCTTGGGGGTCAAAAATTTTATTTTGTAGTTGTTGAAGAGTTCATATGGAAAACTACAAACATATAGCTCGAATTAAAAGTATTTTTTAAAAAATTTAAATTTAAATTTAAATTTTTATTTTTATTTTTGCTTTAATATAGTCAAGTAAACAAATAATATTTATTTATTTATTTATTTTCAAATTGTTTTGATATGCTGATATAAAAAATAATTTAAAAAAATAAAAAAATATTATTTCGATATATTTTCAAATAAATAATACCTTGAAAAATAATTGTTACCACAATAATAAACAAGCTCTAATTAAATGAAACAAATCAATAACTCAAAAGAGTTTTAGTGGATATATTATCAAATTAATATAAAAAATAAAATATTATTATTTTAATAAAAATAATTATTATTTTAATAAATAATTATGAATTACTTAGATATTTTTCCGATTCATATACTAAAGTTGGGAAAAGACAAATAAGAAACCCTAGGATGGCTGATGTATATGCGGCCTCCTCAACTGGTATCGCAGCCGCTTCCGGAGACGCCTCCATCCATGTGATAAATGACAAGTCATTTTCATGAATCAGAGCTGTTACTTTAGCAAAACTTCTAGAGTGTGAAATGTGATCCATCAAAATTAATAAAATCTTAGGGGGAGACTTTATTGTCTTCTTTCGTGTATGAAAATCTCAATTTCATCCTCAAATAATTAGTTTTATCAATTTTATTTTTTGTATTAGATATTTTTTTAATCAAGTCATTTTGTCTGAAAATCAGCTCAGTTTCATGAAGAAAAACATCAAATTCTCTTCAAAATAGTGTTGTTTCCAACATAAATGAACAAAAAAGAAGGATTTCTTATGTTCTGTACACGAATATAAACACTTTTTAATTGTTGAATAGGTTGGAGAATCTCCTTAATAATATTTTACTTTCAATTTCATAGTTAAAGAATCATCATAATCCCATGATGAAAAACATTAAACTCTCTTCGGTTGCATTATGAATGAACAAAAAAAGGAAAAATCTCTTATGTTTTTGTGCGAGTTTACACGGATATATAAATACTGTTGAATAAGTTTGAAAATCTTCATGTCTGACCAGAGTCATCATAATTTCATGAAGGAAATGTATTAAAAATTCTTCAAAATAATATTTTTTTCCTGTAAAAAAAAAAAACAACAACAATGGACATGAACAGAAGAAGGAAAATTGAGGAATGTCTATTACTTTAAAGACCCAATTGAAAACATTTTAGTTTAAAGACTCAATCAAGAATTCATGAACAGTTTGGAGACTAATTTGAGGTTCCGAAAATCTAACATCAAGTTAGTTGGCATGCATGAATGTTCTATGTCAAGTGGCAACACAAGAAGACAATTGTGTGCATGTTGCCCTCCTCGCCTTACCAATTCAACTCTTAAAGAAGTCTGAAAATAATCATGGACCATAAGTACTTGCTGTTTGCTTACAAAACCACAGCCACACATGGAGTTTGGCCCCACCATGCATTGCTGTCTCTTCCACATTTCTTGGTTTTCACTCACAAAATATCAAGGTCTTATCTGCAAACACACAGCTTCTTGGATTCTGCACCAAGCACTCAGTTTTCTGTATCTTCCACATATTCTTGCTTATATTACTTCTCTGAGGTCTCATCTTTCTCTTCTCCTCTTCTTTCCTTCTGTTGTTTGTGTTCTTGGCCAAATCTTCTTTCTTTCTCTTTTTGCTTGGTTGCACTTTATTGGGAAAAAAGAAAAACGATCAGCATTTTCAGGTAGTTTTTTGAAACATATGTTTCACTGCCTCATTTACCGTACCTTGGCATAGTTTGAGTCCGCTCAAGAGGTTGCAAGAAACTAGAGAAGGTGAACTAACAAGGGATCTGCTAAAAGTGAGGTGTGGGTTTGATCTGATTTAACTTTCAATCAAGAAGATGAAAATTCAGTGTGATGTGTGTGAGAAAGCACCAGCCACAGTGATTTGTTGTGCTGATGAGGCTGCCCTTTGTGAAAAATGTGACGTAGAAGTTCATGCAGCAAACAAGCTTGCTAGCAAACACCAAAGACTTCTTCTCCAGTGCCTCTCCAACAAGCTGCCTCCATGCGATATATGCCAAGTAATTTCATTTATCACCTTTAGCACTAATTTTTTATTGATTTATTGTAATTTGTTTATGTTTATGTAATTTTCTATCAGATCTTGCTTATGGAATTGTGATCTATCATTCTGGTTTATGATTTGGTGTTTGCGAAGTATGGAATTTGAGTCTGTGTATTCATTTATCTATGCTCACTTTGAGTTCCAAGAAATCATAAGATGGCGAAAAACCCTAAGGAATCATTGCTGATAGAGTGTGAGATCTTGAATGAGAACTGTATAATCAAGTTCTTGTAGTGTGTCTTGGCAGCTATTTGAGCATTAACTTATTAAGGGCACTTTTGCTATAAATTAATACCTTGTTCAAACCAAGAAATTCTTTGTAGATTTGTATATTTAATGAATTTTAATGAGTTTATGGTGATTCATGATAGAGACATAAGTTATATTGAAAGAGATAAGAGTCTCACAGGTTTGGTCTATGGTAGGAAATGGGACTAGCTAGGGATGTGTGGTTAAGGCACTCATCTTGGATTCAAACCTCACCTAGGCGGCCTGGATTAGTCATTGTGTGGATGTTGCCATGCGGATTCTGTCCGGTTTATCTTAGAGGAATTCCTTCTAAACCCTGTTTTAATAGAAGATGAAGTTACTTGATATCTAAAATGCTTGTTTTTAATTATTTATCAAGGGACAACCGTAATGCTCTCGTTGAGTTTTCGTATTTCTATGAACTTCTGCTTTTATGGTTGTGAAGTTTTTCTCATCTGTGTCTCTCTACTTAATTTGATTTTCAGGAAAAGGCTGCTTTCATTTTCTGTGTTGAAGACAGAGCCCTCTTTTGCCGGGATTGTGATGAACCAATCCATTCAGCTGGTAGCCTTTCTGCAAATCACCAGCGGTTTCTGGCCACTGGAATCCGAGTGGCTTTAAGTTCTAGTTGCTCCAAGGACACTCAGAAGAGTTCTTTAGAGCCACCAAATCAGAGTGAACAACAAACTTCCAAGTTGCCTTGGCAGCATGCATCGAGTTTTGGCTCTTCTTGGGCTGTTGATGATTTTCTACAGTTCTCTGACATTGAAGAAGCCACTGACAAGGTAATAAGAAGTTTTTGTATGGACTCAATAATGTCCCCCATATTTTGTTTGCAAACAATACTGCCTTCAAAAGGAATGAAAAAGTTGGGAGAAAGTGGGCTTACAGTAGTTCCCTTGAATATAGAAACTAGCAGTCACTTTCTGTTAATGCATTTCGATGATCCTTTTGAGCATCCAACCCTGCCGTTGCAAAACGTGGGCATGTGTTTTTTCGTTCCCCAGTTACATGAAGAACAAAATTGATGTCGGAACTGTTGGATTGACCTTTGTCTTTCAAATCTCAATGACTTCTTGTTTCTTTTCTGTGCAGAAAGAGCAACTTGGGCTAGGAGAGTTTGACTGGCTAGCTGACATGGGTCTTTTCAGTGAGCAACTTCCTCAGGAGGCTTTAGCAGCAGCTGAAGTTCCTCAACTACCAATCTCACCACCAACCAATGTGAACTCATACAGACCCCCCAAATTCAGCATGCCCCATAAGAAGCCTAGGATTGAAATCGATGACGATGAGTTATTCACCGTACCTGATCTTGGCTGAACTCATGGTGCTAAACTCCGCAGTTTGAGTTGAACTTTTGAAGAACGATGCATACTTTCATAAGTACCTATATGCATCTGTGTAGTCTGTATTTACATAAACATGCATGTAACTTCGTGTATTTAGAGAGTAGAGAGTAGCATCACAGGTAGTTCGACGGATTCATTTTCTACTTTTTCCTGTATTTTTGTTTGCCTTTGAAAGTGGAATTACATCAATCAGTGCTCTTGATTGTAATAACTCACATGTATAATTCTCAACTATTGCTCGTTTGCACATCGTGCTAGAACATTACTAGCTAGTATATGGATCGTTACTTGCTAGGGTTACTCTTTCCCTGGAAATGCAGATTGGTCGAAATGCTGCACTCAATGTTAAGCTTCATCGCCTAGGGTTTGTGCTTGCAAATCTAAAATTGAACGTTAAGGAAATGTTTTGTACAATTCAATGGATGGCACATGATATGATGGAAAAGGAAATGGCTCCCTTTTTAGCTAAATTACCTCTGGTAGATCACGGTTCAAGAATTTTTTACTCAAGAAAACTTTCCATGCGAGGCTTCGGGGGGGGGGGTGTTCAGTGAGCCTACAGACAAAGCAGCCAACCGTATAAAGGCAATCGATCTTGATGCCGCTAAATATGATGGCTTTCAATAACCATTGATCGGAAATTTAATGGAGCTTACCTCCCTTGGAATAAGCAAAAACAATTTTCGAGGGCCAATACCAGGAACCATAGCTAACCTTCAAAAGCTCAACAGACTATTACCGTCTCAAAATCTCCTCACTGGCAGAATGCCTCAAGGAATCATCAATCTAAGCATCTTAAAATCTTAGACCTGTCACAAAACCACCTCTCTAGCAGAATTCCAGCCAATATTACCACTTTGAGAAGCTTGGGGCGGTTAATTAAGCTTGTCAAACAACGCATTGTTGGGCAGGCAACATACCGGACCTCTCTGGTTGTGGTAGCTGAATACATTAGATCTTAGTAGCAACAATCTAAAAGGAATTGTGCCTAATCTTCCAATAAACTTGAGAAGATTGTCTATGAGCCATAATGTGCTTACCAGGACACATTTCACCTGCAAGTGTCTTCAAACACCTCACGGTACTGGATTTGAGTGATCACAGGCTTTCAAGTCCCATTCCTCAGGAAGTTCTCACTTTGTCTATGGTAGTACGCCTAAATATCCCAACTAATAAATTCACAGAAATGGAGGTAATACCATACCCTTCAGCAGATTTACAGCTTCGAGTGTTGGATGCACACGCTAACCGGTTGCGCGGGCATCCACCCATCAGTTTAGTAAACGTGGCGAGATTATCATCAATTGATCTTTCCCATAATCAGGTCTCTGGACGAATCCCAGTAGAATATGGACCAAAACCGGGGAGTTCATGGAAAAGCTTGTTCTTAGAAGACAATTTTCTAACGGGAAATCCTCCACCGCAGTTCATTGACAGGACAGTGGCAGTTTGCAACAGCCTTGCCCGCAATTGCTTAAGGTGTCCGCTGAACATACGCTTTTGCAGAGAACAATGGCCAGGCTTGGAGTGATCACAGAACTTGAGAAGTTACCATATTCACAGTGGATCATCATGAAAATTCTATGTACTCAAGTTTATAGTAGTAGTAATTTCCAATGGGATAGGTTTCTACTTCCTAATCAAGTGTGGGATACATGTTGAATTTGCATCCAAAATAAAGTTCAGTGGTTCCAGTGAAGGAGAATGTGTAATAATCTGTACCATCCATTAACGCATTTCCAGTGTTGAATAAATTTCCATTTATCCATAGGATAATTAATCTATAATGTTGCAGCTTACAATTTCTCAACACATAAAACAACATACACTTTCCCAGTTTTCAATGTGGGTGAAAAGCGAAGTGGATTCACATGCTTATCAGCAAAACAATCGCCTGTAAATCAGCTAATGTAGCAAAAAAATTCTGATATTCCGTTACTCTACAAATACATGTTTCTAACTACAACATAACAGAATGCAGTTTAGAGAAACCAATTAACACTAACATTGCCAAGCCATGCAAAAAGTGGGAACTGAACCAAACCAATGAGGAGCAAGAGATAATGGTGCCGGCTCGAATCAACGCTCCTCACCTCTGCAAAGAGTACTCTCTTCATTGTCTTCACCAAGAAAATTCCCATACATAGGCAGGTACATGGCATCAAAATGTAGTAAGAGTATCCAGGTAAGATCTTTCCAAGTACAGCAAAACACATGCCTGTGAAAGTATACCCAGCATATGCAACCATGTCTAACAAGGGTGCCTCCCCACTACCCAATGAAAGGAGTATTATTTTGAGTAATGCAACCTGCATAAACCAGCCAAGCAATCCCTTGACAAACAGCCAATTGAGAGCTTCTGGGCTAAACCTGGGAAAAAAAAAAAAACCTAAACTTGAGAGCTCAGATGAAATTAATTTCCAAAGTAAAGATAAAAAAGGGTGTTGGAATTCAATGCTGTGATCCAATTCCAGAGATTGTTTGGCTGGTTTGAACATGCATCCTGTCCAAACCAGTCACGCAATCCCTTATCAAACAGCCAATTGATAGCTTCTGGGCTAAACCTAGAATCAAATGGAATTAAACTTGATCTCAGATAAAGGAAATTCAAGGGCCAAAGAAAGACAAACAAAAGATCTGGTTGAACAAAGATGTAATGCAAGTAATTGTTCATCCGGCTGAGAAATTACTTGCTTTATTGAAGCTTTACAGATGCACACACACAAGTCTTGACATGCACAAAAAAATAAGGAAGAGGAAAAAAAAGTGAGAGACAAAGGTGCAGTGCAAGATGCGGGAATCAGAGCGACAACTTTAAGCAACACTATCAAAATTGCCACCTTATGACTTCTGCCACGGACAGCAATAAAACTAACATGCAAAAAGAGCACTTTGAAAATAAAGGATTTCCCTTCATGAACCTCTCCATCTAGCAGTGAAGGTTTGGTAAAATAGCCACACAAAAAAAAAGGTTTTTTCCACCCTTTAGAACTATTATCAGACAGATCAACATGATACAGTTGTGTGCTAATCAACATTTGTAAGTGCTTACATTGCTTTTTGCTAACAGAGCTAACACCAAAAATAACTAGAAGCAGTTACCAAAATGCTATCCAAAAATCTGTATTGGACTATGACAAATTAAGGTTGTGAACATGAAAAAGTTTAGCATGGGTTATGTTTGGATGGGAACAAATAGGGCTAACAGAGAAGCTGTACATAGATGCATCCAATGCAAAAAATTGATAAGCTTGCCACCAGCACATGTAGGTATTAAGGCTAAGCTGGGTTGATTGGAGAATATAATCTACTTACTTTCCATTAAGTCCCAATGACAAGCCAGCAAGAACAACATAGGTACCAAATGCCATGAACGGAATGTACAGGTCTGGTGCATTTATATCATAGATTGGGGGTTTATAGGAAAGCCTGCCCCCTACTGGCTCAGTTATCCTTGTCCAATGTCCCTGAGAAAAGGATAGTAAGGACAAAAGGTCACGTCAATAGGAAAAAGATGGCATGCAAGCTAGAAGAAACATTAGATTAGATTACTTACCCTGTGCAGGAAAGGAAACAGAACAACCTTCAATTTGTTCCTCACATAGTGGTCATTCACTTGGAAATAGTATTGTGGATCAGAGAAGTATCTACTTATCTGTTTATTTGAAAGAAAATGTCAGCTAAAATCACATAGCTCTCAAACTAAACCACAACAATCTAATCTGTCTAAAATGAACCCATAGCATTTATGTAAATGGTGCCTTGTCAATAGTCTAAAGACACTAGCATGAGGCCTTGTAGTGTCCAACATAATCAAATCTGGGACTAGCGCATGCTCAACCAGAGCATCAACATTCAATTTGGCTTACAGCAAACTTAAACCAAAATGGTGTTTGACATGAAAGTCTCAGAGTGCTACTTACATTGCTTTGCACATACTCAGAACTCGATCCCAGAATTTTCTCTCCATAGGCACCCAGTCCACCTTTAATAAGTCCCGAGCCAGCTCCATAGAAGGCATTCCCAAATGGAGTGGGCTGAGGGTTGGTCGGAGGTCTTGGCACCCCAGGCTGAGGTCCCACATTGTTATACATTTCTGCACTTGAGAGGGAGAGAAATCAGAACAAGTTCGTGCAGAAGAACTGCTTATTAGCATTGAATATCTCTTAGCTGAGTCGATCAAGCACTGATTACTAATGGATGCTTAAATTCGAAACTTTTTCAAAACCCAATTGAATCCATAGTCATTTGAATAAAATAGAAATGAGGTTTCAAGCTTAACAGGGAACAACCGATCACACAATATTTTTAAGAAATGGGGATGACTGATGCATCCTTCAAATGAAACTGTAAACTTGAGACCTATGAAGTTTCCATATAATTCTAAAATCAAAATCCATTCTCTTCCATGTACTGCATATTCTCATAGTTTAATTGTCATATGGTAGAAGTTGAAATGTATACTCTTGATGGAAGCATATAGTTTCCATCTACTTTCAGAACTCAATACCTCGACAAATATCAGTACTCCTCGAATAGTCAGAACACCATATCATTTGGTATCAGCAGGATGGCCAGAATTCATGACTTCAAGGCATGGAAGTTTGTGTTCCAGGGTCTAGTTCCCCATTTGGACCATCTTCCAAACATCCCCCTTCCCGCCATCTATGCTAGCATGTAACACCAGTATATAAAGGCCCTGAAAAAAAGGATGCCTCCAGAATGCCCAACCATATTCTAGGCAGCAGACACAGACTCGAGCTATGCACTCATATGGAGCTCATGAAACAACAGACACAAAAAGGATGCTTCCAGAATGCCCATTGTTCATAAAAACACAGCCCCATCCACAGTCAAAATCCTCACACATCCTATATTCCCAAATATAATCCTCTTTTTTTTCCAAACAATTAAACACCGTCACTAAACCTTTCAAAACTCTCCCACCAATCCAAAATCCATCAAGCACCTCTCAGCACCTTCACTTCTACTTTAACAATTGACATCATAAACCACAACTCACAAAAATTACCCTACCCAAAATTGCATAACTACAAAATCCCTTACCAATCCTCTTTAGAAACCAAACTAATCACATTCATTCAAAAGCCACTAAAAACTTCCTTTTCATCCATATATTAACTCATAAATCCTCTGAAGTTCCGAACTTTACCAATAAAACAACAAAACCACCTCTCCATGACCCATCACCAAAACTCCCTCATCAACCCAAAATCCTAACAACCCATCTGAGTAAGTCCCACATCAATCTTAACCCCCAATTCCCAATTCAATTCCCAACAAAATCACACACACAAACACATACATGCCAGTCATTCAATCTATCAAATCTATTAGCATTTAAACAAATACAAACACATACAGAAAGATATATTGAATATGGATCTAAGATTATGACCTGGAGATGGTGTCAGCAAGTTTCCGGTGATCGGATCTTGGGTTTTCCGGTGATGGGCTTCTGTTCTATAAGGGCACCGCGCAAACTGTGCATGGGAATAACGGGTCCGAGGGTGCTATAAAGAGAGGGCGAATTATTTAAGCGGGGCGGCACGTTCAAGAAGTCTTTGATTTTTTATTCTTTACTTGCATCATTGGGGCAATTAGAGCCTCACATGTAGATGGTAACCTAGATGTTAAACTTGGCTTGAATTGATGGTTTGGCCTTGAAAATTGAGGGTTTAAATTAAATTAAATTAAATTAAATATTAATTTAATAAAACTTGATTTACTTGATAAAACATTTTATTATTCAATTAACCTCTTCAAATTTAGCTTGGTAAATACTAACTGTTTTGTTTTTTTGTTATAAAAATATTTTTTGTTTTAAATAAATATTTTTTAATATTTTTAAATCATTTTGATGTGCTGAAGTCAAAAATAATTTTTTAAAAATAAAAAAAATATTATTTTAATGTATTTTATAGTAAAAAACACTTTAAAAAACAACCGCTATCACACTTTCAAATACCTCTTAAAAAATAAAAAAAATAATTTTAATAAAATAGCTGCTTCATCTTGATATAGTGATTTATAAATTGACAAAATAACTTAGTAATACAAGTTTTTTTTCAAATTAATTATTGAGTTAAGTTTTACAACTAGTTTTTTAAATCTTAAGTTGCCTAATGATTTTCTATAATTAATAAATTCTTAAACTTTTAAATTTTTTTTTTTATTTTTAATTTATGGTGAAGAAGGTATTATTATATCAACTTTTACATTTTTAAATTAAAAACAAACAATTTATATTCTAATTGGTTCAATAATAAGAATTTTTTTAATAACCTCTTTTCCAAGCAAATGCATTTCTCAATTGGTTTTCCCGATAATTTTTTTATTTTATATAAAACTCTTCATTTAAATATGAAAAAGTTACATATTAATTTTCAATGTACAATTTCCAAGTGAAAAAGATTTTTTATTTTAGAATATTTATACCAACATAAATTCTTAGCTCACCACTATATTTAAGCCAACACCTTAAGGTGTTAATTCAAGATATTAATTTGTGATAAACTAATTATTAGTTATGGAAATTGATTTTGCTTTAAATAAGTTTCGCAATAAAAAAGCATTTTTAAATAAATTGATAATGGTAAGAAAATAATAATTAATTGATCTCATAGCCTCTATGATAAATAGTTTCTCATCCAACTTACCACGGAAATAAATTTTTTTTTTATCTAGATATTTCTGCAATTAAGTTTTTTATGATCAAATATTAAATAAATCATTCTGATAATGTTATAAATAAATATAAAATGATAATTTTCAAAAAATAATTCAGCCAAGCCTCTCCCACAAAGGAGGATGAGTTCACTTCATGGACGTGGATTTAAGTTGGATTTTATTTTGAGCCGATTTTTTTTATTATTAAAATAATATTTTTTAAAATGGTATTGTTTTTAATTTTTTTTAAAAAGCTTTTTAATCAACATGTTTTAAAAGTTTTTTTAAAATTATAACTTGGTTTTAATGCTAAATTATATTTTTTAATTAATAATTAATTAAAAAAAGAACAATTTAGGTACTATAACTATAAAACAAAGTATTATTACAATACTCCAACATTTTTGTTCCCATCCCAAAACAGGGTTTTCCTTTGAAAAAAATAAGAAAATTTAAAAACTTCTATTTCTTTTAGTAACTCACAAGGGAGTGTAGAGTGTAGACCCATCAACTGTCAAGGCCTTATCTCCCTTTACAATTAACCCAATCCCATTTCCACGCAAACGATTCCCTTCCTTCTCAACGCCAACACTCTTACAATCCCTTGCTCATGTTTCTCTATCTGTCGTAACAGGTGAGTTTCAATACTCCATTGCTGTAAGTTGCCATAGCACTTCATCTTCACACCATATACATGGTACAACACAGTAGACACCAACTGGGTTCTTCCAGTTTTTGGTAAAGTTGGTTTTTTGGTCCATTTCTTCGTATTTCTGAGCTGTAAAGTTTCTTTTTTTTTAATTATTATTATTCTTTATGATGCTCCGGTTTGTTCATCTAGGCAATATTTGTTTGTTTGTATATTTATTTTTAACCTTAGGAATTGATGATGGAATAAGAAGGATTGTAATTCTTGATGTTAGTGAACTAAACAAAATTAAACAAAGAATTGGAGTGAGATTTCATTCCATTTTCAATCTTAGAGTGAACCAAATACGACCCTTTTGGATAAAGTTTCTATCTTTTTTACTTTAGTAATGTTTATTTTACTTGGGAATTGATGATGGAAATTTGAATGATTTGACTACTTGATTCCAGGGAAGCAAAGAACATTAAACTAAGGAATGACATTGTTTGAGTGAACCAAACATGATCCTTTGTATAAAGTTGAAATCTTTTTTTTTTTTTATGAATATATGATACTATCACTTTCTGCTTGATATTGCAGGGGATTCCATGGAATAACATCAAAAGCCATTTTTAGTTTGTTTAAAATACTTTAGTGACTAATACAATTCTATTCACGAAAAAAAAACAAGAACCATATGGCTATTGCTGCTTTAGGACCAGCTACTTCGCTCCGGTTAAACTCGGGGTCTACTCTTCGGTTGCTGTCTTTCTACCCCATATCAAACCCTAGTAACCTCCCTGAAATCCTCAAAACAATAACGAAACCTCATGCCATACCTCCAAAGTTCCACCATTTTTTTCAACTTTCAGGTTTGCCTCGCCGGAGGTTCTTCTGCAGTGTGATTTCTGGAGCTCTACAGTCTAACGAGAGTGCAAAAGTGGGATTTTTGGAGAAGGAGAAGAGTGAAGTGGGAAATAGAGTTGGAGAATTTAGAAAAAAGTTGAAGATTGCTGATATAAAGGGTGGTCCAGATGAAGGGTTGGATCGTGTAGGGAAGACCATTGTCGTGATGGGTTGGGTTCGTACTCTTCGTGTTCAGAGCAGTGTTACGTTTATTGAGGTAATAATGGTGGTTACTCGTATGATTTCTATGATAAAGTTGTTTTAAATTGAACTATGATAAGCTGATGGGGATGTCTGTTATTAAACATATACAGGTTAATGATGGTTCATGCCTATCAAACATGCAATGTGTAATGGGATTGGAGGCTGAAGGTTATGATCAGGTCTTATTACCATAAACAATAAAGTCATGCATATAAATTTTCTAATTCTTTAATTTGCAGTGGAACATAATCGCTTTGGACTTGACATCTTAGGGGTTGTCCAATAACAGAAAACCATTTTCCTTTTCTATTTTCAGTTTTCTTCTCTTTTTTTAATTT
>Ga0325414_1000821_pt1 | contig 27679 bp, 18 predicted proteins | sample PopdelMetagenome_8_FD_206183 | JGI IMG/M metagenome (GOLD analysis project Ga0325414, IMG submission 206183) | Populus deltoides microbial communities from Bellville, Georgia, United States - Leaf-PdKOR-R3 | ecosystem: Host-associated > Plants > Phyllosphere > Phylloplane/Leaf | place: USA... | reverse complement strand
GTCATACTCACTAATATATTACATGTTTAAGGTTAATTAAACAAAGTTCACCTAACAATGCATTAATACAACATCAATAAAAGATGAATTTGTCTAAAACTAATAGCTAGTCTTTTAAATTACAATTAGAATACAAACAAATACATGCAACCTTGCAATAAAATAACTCATATAACAAGCTCATAACTTCAATAACATTTCAATAAAGAAACAATGCAATGATAACCAACTGAAATAAAAATATCCATAACTAACAAGTTGAGATGTTGAATAATAATTCAGACCAATTTTAAGGATTCATTAAATGACAACTAATCTTTTAAAAATTGCCAGCTCAATATTCTACAAGTGTAAGCTTGTTTAAACAACATAACACATTGAATTGAGCTAACATTTCAAAAGAATAAATAAATTAATGCATCAAGAAAAAAAGGCATATCATGTTAGTTAAGCCCATTTACTGCATCCGTGTATACATTCTTTGCAACCATTTGAACTTCTTTTCAAGATTTTTCATACTTTACCACATTTCTCTCTTCCTTTTTAAACTCAAATACTCAGTAACGAAGTCATGAAAATCATCTTCAATTGTGACTCCTGGAATTGAGTGCAACTCAGCCATAACCTCTAAGATACTACATCCTTTTCGATCTATATACAAAGATGTGGAATCACTCTTGGTTAACATGCTCTCAACAAGCTGATCCCTCCTCGATGATAGTTGTAAGCCAATTTTAGAAGTCTTCTTCTTTCCAGCTTGAACCTCTGAATATCTTTTTCTTTTCTCTTGTCATTATTCCTTGTATTGTTGTTGTTCAACATATTAACTCCACTAACTATTTGACAAATGTCATTCTTGAAATTTGGAATCATATCTCATCTGAATCACTGTTTCCTTCTTTTAAATAATCCTTATCAATGTTGGCATTGCTAATGCTAGCATCAACACCATTATGGCCACCAAAAAATCCTAACGATGGTACCCACATATACTCTTTAGTCGTAACAATGTTGGAGTATATTCGGTCAAATTTGAATTTCAAAGACGACTCAATACTAACATTTTTGAATTTTTTTGCTCCTCTTATTTCTTACATAAAAGAATTACACATAATTAATGCAATATTAAATAGTATAGAAATTTAAGAAATATGACAACAACAAATGAAATAGTTAAGATCATGAAAAATAACCTGAATTTTCATTTCCTACCACTTATCACTAGCTCATATTGTTTCTAATTCACTACTTTAGCTCACACCAGTTTTAGAAATAAGCTTTGTCCATATCCTCTAATCCTTTTTGCATCGATTCTATTTGTTTTTCAATTGTGTTTTGGTGAATGCATGGCCGGTTTGTTCTTTGAATGATGTTATAAGAAATTTCCAATCCGTTTTATTAAAATGAGTATTAGGTCTCATTCCCATGTCAATTACCTTAATGCATAACATTTATGCAACATTTGCTTTGTCCAAGCAACCTTATCCATAGATTCAAGACCTTTCATTGTATCTTTTAAAACATCTAACAAAGGAAACAACCAATGATATCATACTTATATGCAAAATTTAGCGTTAACACAAACATTGAATACTTATTATAAATAATAAGACAAACTGAATAATATAAAATGCATGTTGTGGAACACTTTAGTTGTTAAATAATTGACAAGGCAACATCAATTTCAAGACCATGATAAAAAATGTTATTGTTATCATAATTTTCCAATCTTAACTAGTGCTAGCTTTGAAAGTCTTTGCACGAATTAATAACCAAATTTAACATGCATAATTTTAGTAAGTAAATTCAAAACCTATATCAGACAACATATGATGAATATAAGCATGTATATTGCTCATCTTCAGTTATAGTTAGCTGAAATGGATACTGGAAAGTAATTGAAAGCAACACTGCCATGCATAATTTAGATACCCTAATAATTTAAATAATTGCTGAAATATAATGTTTTAAATTATTCAACAAAATCCAGTCATTAAAAAGTATTAAACTAGGCTGTAGAATAAAAAAATTCGAAGGGAAGAGATTAATAAGAATGAAAAGAAAATGAGGAAAACTAAGAGACCTAAAACCACAATAAAAACTATTTAGAATAACAATTAAAGAGTCAAGAAAGAGCACTGTCCAAAACAACTTTGTCAATTTAGAAGATGAGAGAGTAACAAGTTATTGAGAAAAGTGTTGAGATCTTATCTGATAAAACCCTTATAGTTCATCAAAAATCATTAGTAGAAGTGAGAACAAAATAGTACTCTTTATTATTAAAAAGAAAAGAAAAAAACCCTTCAAAAATCAATATTATAAAAAAACATTGGACTGTGTTAAGAACCCTTCTTTAAGGAAAACTAAAAGCATGAGGTGTTAATGCAATGTAGTTTTAATAATTTGTATGAAAAAACAAAACAAAAACATCAAGTTATGGGGGATAAGTATAACGATGAATAAAGGCACGTCACATGCTTGCTTTTACCATCGAATGCCTTTTACAGTGCCATGTTTTCCCCTTTTAAAGTGCAAACTAAAAGCATAAGCGACTTATAGAAGGGCTAACAACAAAGTAATATAATACAGACCAAGGTCCAAATTTCAAAAAGGATGGGGGCATTAGACTTTCTTTTTCAAGAGAAATGCTTAAATTTCTTGCAACTCTCCCTCATTTAATTCAATCCTAACCAGGTTACCTAGTTACACCAAACACTGCTTTCTATAAATGAAACCTAATACACAATTCAAGACTTCGTCTCTTATAAACAAGATGATTATTTACTCCTCTTTTTGAAAAAAAAATAAAAACTTCATCAATTATACAACACCCTAATTCAATTCATACAAAACAAAATATTCCAATTCCTTTTAGCTATATATATATATAAAAAAAAAGGCAGTAGCTAAATCCAAATATTAAGCAAAAAAAAAAAAGCAAACCCATTTTAGAGCAGACAAAATCAATGTTAATAAACTGACCAAACATACAAAAGTCCATCAAACATGAGTTAATGAAAAAGAGAATTTTTTTTAAAAAAAACTTGCCCACCTTCAAGAACAAATTTGAATATCAATTGTAAAAGGTACGTAAACAATATATTTTGGTTACATGCAAGTGTTGTAGTTTGTTTAAGGAAGATATACATGACTAAAAAAACATAAATTAATCAAGCATCATAAAAATTACAATTTATAGTTAATTAAAACAAATTTTTGGATGGAGATAAGAAAGAAACTCATAGTCAGTGTTTGTTACAAGAGAACAGGTTTACCAACACCTTTACTTGTTAGTGTTTGAGTTTCCCCAATACAAATCTATTGTTTATTTATGCAAAAGAAAAAAAAAAGCAATATCAGAAACATGATAGGCAAATCTAAGTTAAATTTGATTTGATTTGAAGAAAAATGGAAATGGGGGTGCGGGGATATCAAATTTGAATTTATAAAAAATATCATTACAGTGCTTATTTTTTTGATGAATGAGTTTACATGATCACTGAAAATTACCTTTTGTAGAATGAATCTGGCAAGGTAATCTCAAAGAAATAGAAGGAGGCAAGCAAGAAAAAATATCAAAAGGAGAGAAAAGAATGAAGGGGAATAATAAGGCTAAATTTTTTTTGGAATAAGATGATAAATCTCAAACAGTGGTTAACAATGGTGGTAAGGCAAGATTTTCAGATCTGCTAAGGGTTGTTTTGGAATTTTTTTCCAACAGTTAATTTATCCATAATTTTATGGCTTTTTTTTTTCTTTTGAGAGGTGAAAGAGAGGTCTTCAAGTTGTTGGTGGAGAGGTGAGAGAGAGGTAAAGCAGGTGTGGGTTACTTTTCAAAAATTAAGGTTCAACCTCTGTTTCTGGTGGGACCCACATAAAAAAAGGGTTTATGAGTAACCAAACACCGGATTTTTATATTTTAACACAACCTTACCCGTGACCGCAACACCAAACACCTTCTTATTGTGTGGGTATTATGTATCAAGATTCAATAAACTATAGACTTATATAATGGGTCTTAATACCTCTTCACTTTCTAGGACATAAGCCGATTCTCTCTTGGCTGCAATGTGATTTGATTTTGGAGGGTTTTGGTTGGGACTTGCTTTCTCTTCTCTAAGCTTTAGCTAGTGAAGATTTTTATGGTTGCATTTGGTTTGTTTTGACTAAAAAGAGTCATTTACACCTATCTCTCTCAGTTTTCTTATGGGATTTGGGTGAGCTGGGTTGGTTTTGCTTGGGTTTTCTTTTGGTATGTTCAAACTCCTTTAAAGCAATGTTTCTAGGATTTTCTAATGACTTTGGGGTTAAAAGGATCCTTTATTGTTGTTATGGATGTGTTCATTTTCATTCGATTATAAATTTTGGCTTGGAAAAGATGGCTCATAATAATGATAATACATTTAATGCACTACCCACTTAGATGGGCCTGTGCTCCTGCAACATTGGAAAAATTGATGTTTACTGGGTGAGATTGGACGTTTGCTTGCATCTAAGCAATTGATTTCTCATTTGTGTTATTAAGCTAATTGGTTCTCAGTAGGTTTGTGATGTTTTTCTATTGTTCTAGTGTAGTTTGTCTTTTTGTCGACCTTAATTTGATATGTTGTCATTTTAATTCTTGTTTAATTGGATTTCTATACTCCAACATGCTACTGCTTCTCTTGGGCTTTCCATGTTGGGGATATTTATTTTATTTTTGTAGTTTTTCTATTATAGGTTCATTATTTTCTCTTTTCTTTTTTTTTAGCCTTAGTCATAGTTCCTTTGTTGATATTCAATTATTTGTTGAACCGTTGATTATTTTTCGGGCTTTGACTATGAAGAGATATTTTTTTGCGTGGATGAATTGTTGCTTGATAGCAGTGGCACAATTTATAGTTTTTTTTAAGCATATTTACTTTTAAAGTACTGTTGATTACAAATTAGTTTTGATGATGTATTAATTGTTATTAAATAATCCTTTTATCTAAAACCTCGAAACTTGAAACCCACCCTTTTTTTCTATTTTCTATCACCCAAAATGCTCATAACCAAGTGTTCTTAAGTGGGAAGGTGGGCTTGAATCTTCATGCCCTATATATATACTTTTCTTTTTATTACATCTTATACGCAAATGTAATTTTCAATATTAGACACCTTAATGTCCTTTATCACCCATAATCTGGGTCAACCAAATCAATACCGATATCGATTCCAAATCGATATCATTAATCATCATCTCAATGACAACAAATCAAGGATATATCAATACCATTTTTTTCGGTATCATTAGCTTTCACTTCAAGGATAACTAATTAAATTTTCAAATGATGTCGACACAAATGTAACCTTATTGGCATCATTAGCCTCCATGACTTGAAATGACTAATCAAGTCCATCTAATGGCTGATGCCAACATAATCATGTTGGTATCATTAGAATTCACGACCCGAAAGGCCAATCAAGTTACGCTCAACATTTTCTTTTCCATATTTTTGGTAGATTGTCGATGTCAATAAAATCCTATTAACATCATTAGTCTTTATATTTTGGAATAAATAATCAAGTTCTTATTCAAGTAAATGCCTAACAATAATGTATCACATTGATATCATTAACTTCCAAACTTCCTTGGATATCTAATCAAGTTCACAATTTCCATATTTTCTTTCTCCTTATTACTTTTTTATTTATCGTTCATGAATTGTATTTCTAAAAAAAGTACAACTAACACAATTTAAGCAAAGCAATTTAAATATATCAAAGTGTAGGATTGTCTATATAGTGTGCTGATCTTGTACCTCCAACACCTTAGGGTTTGACCATAACAATATGCTCTGTCAAACAGGATTATCACACTACCATCATTACATTAATTTTGGATCCATACCTAGGTCCAAAAGTAACACAAATTTATTTAATGTATTAACATCTTATAACAATCCAATTGAAATCATTTAATCCCTGTTGTCGCACGTGTGCGGCGTCGCGGTAAAATACATCCACTTTTGGAATGTTTCTGGAAAAGTAGGGAGACAAGGATTTCTTGTATTTTATCAGTGGAAAGAGGGAATGAGAGTCGCCACCTAGTATTTTGATCACTAGGAACCCTAACTGGTCTTAGAGATCAGACACAGAGACTCGTTGCTAAAAGGAAGGTATTAGCACCCCAAATGCACCCTACCTAAGGAAAGCTGCATAGTTTAATTGTCTGATATAAAAGTAAGGTCTTGTCGTGTTTTCTAATTGTTAATATGTCTAAGGTTTAAAAAAATTCTTCGCTAAAGAGATCTTTACCTCATCGGGTAAAAACCTAACCGTTCCAATGTCTATAAAAGAAATACCTTTTTAATACCAGGAATATGTTTTACGTATAAATTTATGATCTCATATACTAAAAGAAAACAAATATTTTTTGGGTATTTTTTGAAATATTGGTTTAGTTCTCATGATTTTAATAAATCGGTTATTAAAGCCAAAATACATGCTAAAACATATTTTTGAATTTTTGTTGTATGAAAATATGATATAATGTTTTTTTTATCTTTGAGATACTTGGCCGTATGCATAAAAATAAGATATTTTTTAATATATTTTTTGCAATGTTTTGACGGAAACCGAGTATTTTAATACTGAATTTGTATCTTTATGGTATAAAAATACAAATCAATATTAAAAAAATTGATAGAAAAATACGCGGCAAAATCACAAATTTTTTGAAAGGATTTTTTGATTTTTTAGGACTAGGCCGGACCCGACCCAATGCATTTGGCCCGGATCTGGTCCGACCTAGTAAACAGTGGAAAAATCTCCATTGTTCATATTCAACGTGAACAATTGAGAGTGAATTAATTCACTCTCCACTGTTCACTTGCAGAACAGTGGAGGTTGCACATACAGAAGGAGAAAAAAGGGAAAAATAAGAAGGGGGAAGCTGACCTGCGGTGGCTCACGGCGGTCGTCCGTTCTTGCTAGAGCTGGAGTTATTGGTTTTAGGTTGTTGGGCGGTGGTTTTGCCCCTTCTCTATTTTGTTTTTTCTATATTTCTTTTTCTTTTAGTTTCTGTTCTTCCCCTCTTCTCTATTTTGTCTCCCCTGTTTCCTTCTTTGTTTGATATTCCCCTACGTAAAAAAGTCTATTCCCTTTGTCAAAATGCCATCTCCCCTTCCTTTGTAAAAATGCCGTCCCCCTTCTTTGTTTGTCCTCTCTGTTTCTGTTTTGTGCCCCATTGTTTTTCATTTTTTTTTCTCTGTAATCTTCTTAGAACATCCCTTGTTCTCCAAATCTCTCTCTATAAAAACTTCTCCTCTGTTTTTTCATCCTCTTTTCAAAACAATATCTCGTCCCTCTCTTTGTTTTTTTCATTTGTCTCACTTAAAAAACCATCTCTATTCTCACCTCCCCTCTCTCAAAGTCGTCCTTTATTTTTCTTTCTTTTATTTTTCGTTTCTATTTTTCGTTCTTTTCTCCCTTCTTTCTCTTTATTTCCACTAAAAAATCTCTTCTTTTCCACCCTTGCTCCTCCCTACCCCCTGGCATTTATAAAGAGTAGGAGGAGAGGGACACCTGACCCCTGCCATGGCGTAGGGTAAGGTGGCTACCCTGCCCATGCCTTGGCACAGGGTAAGGCGGCTGCAAGGTCCCTCTCCTTCATCATTATGAGGGTAGGTGAAAGGGTGTGGGTTGTGTCAGGGGAGGGATAGAGAGAGTGAGCGGGAAAATAAAATTAAAAAAAAAGGCTTCTTCTTCTTCTGTTGCACGTCCAAGAGAAAAAGAAAAACAATGCCTTTTGAAATGACACTATTTTGTGCTTTATATATATATATATATATATATATATATATATATATATATATATATATATATATATATATATAACAGTGCATGAAACGACGTCATTTTGCACAAAACACGTAGTTACATTTAAAAGGAAATGACGCTAAAATGTATGAATTTCTAAATTAGTCCTTAATTTTAGATTTGTTCAATCAAGTTCTCAATTGCAATTTTGATTTTAAAAATCAATTCAATTGTATCCCTACCAAATCCCAATGTCGATCCTGATGTTGGCTGCTTTTCACTTTAGTCCTTGGTCTTGGATTTATACAATTTGACCCTCAATTGATCAATAAACTTTTAATTTCTTCAATTTAGCCTCTAAACTCAATTAAATTCAGTAAATTCCAACCCTTCTATTTATGCGCCTTTTTCATTTTGGTTCTTAATTTTGGATTTCTTCAATCAAGTCCCTAATTGACCATCAAATTTCAATATTTATGCAATTAAGACCTGATTTGATCAAATTAACTCTTAAAAATTATAATTTGACCCCTGAACCTTAATTTGATCCAATTAAGACCCAAATTGACTTAAAAATTAATTTTTCTTGCAATCAAACCCTCCATAAATTCAATTAAACCTTCAATAAAATTTAATTGAGTTCATAAACATCTAATTTTGGACATTTCTTTCTCAAATTGAATTTTCTTTGTCAACAGGGCTCTCATCAGTCAAGAATATACTATCAAATTTCAATTTTGTATTTTTAAACCTCCTTAACCAATTTTTGACTATTTTCTGGACACTCTAACATCCTCTTCTCATTACTACACATATTTTTTGTTTTCTTCCGAATAATATTTTTTGATATTTTTGTATTTTCTCTTTTTGTATGGGAACCCAAAAATAGATAACAACACCTACATCATCAAATCTCGACTGAATGACCAGCAACATTATCCTTAATCATCCTCTTGATTGATGATCAATAATAGAGAACAAATATGTTTTCAAAGAAAAACACGTTTCTACAACCATTGTGGTTATGGTTACCATACTTTATTCTTTCTCTTTTATTATCATTTTGATCGAATTATACTTATTGGAACGTAGGGTTCCTTTTGCTTTTACACATTTAAATCAATCAAAATCTTTCATTTTACACTTATTTAAACATGATTTAATTCAATTTCCATGATAATTTTAACCACTTTGATTCGTCTTTATCCTTTTTGATTTTTAAACAATATAGTCATTTGCTTACCTTTCCTTTACTTTTGGTAGCATCAATTACTGTAAAATTCTAGATCATTTCAATTTGAAAATTTCAATTCTTCTTTAATCTCTTTTGCTGAACCATATAAACAAAGAATGGAATGAATTATTGTTTGAATTTATATAATTGATACATTCCCTACTTATTTTTCATGCAAATGAATACAATCACAACACAATTTGATAACAATTTCATCAAACAAATTTAAACCCTATATCCACACCTTAGACTGAAACCTTCTTTTTAAAAGAGGGTGTGGTTTTCTTCTTTAATTTTATATTTGGCACTTTAACCATTAATTTTTCATATAAAAGAACAATATACAGACTAATTTTCATGTTAATTAAATGAAATGAATTTAAACCCTTTTTTCCATGCTTTGGTCGAAACATTGCTTACGATATGCAGATTATTTTCTTTTTAATTTCTTCAATTAACACACTTCTCGGCTCATTTTCATTCACATCAATATATTTTAACACATACAATAATCAATTTAAACAACCTATCTCAAGGTTAAAATTTCCTTAGCACCACAATACAAAAATCGCCATAATCTATAAAAACCTTAAATCAACTTTTGAACTAAGTTTCTTACCTTTTAATTTCAAGAAATCAAAAGGAATTTAGCAAGAAAATCTCAATTTTCCTTCACTCATTCTTCTCCTTTTCTTTAGCTTTCAAAAACACTTTTTCAAGCTCAAACACTCTTTTAAATTTTGAAATCTCTTGTTTGAACCTAAAAATATCCCTTTATAACACTTAATTTAGTTTTTCTTTTTTAATGTTTGGATGAAAAGTTTAAGCAAAAAGATGAAATTTCCTTCCCTCTATTTTGTCCTTTTTGTCTGGCAATCAATGCTTCCAAAAGAAGCCAAAACACTTTATATGGTTTCATTTCATGTTATTTATGACAATGTCATTATGCCTAAACTATGTTTTTTTCATTTAATTGGGCATGTTGTCTCAATCAATTTTTAAAATTTACAGTATCTAAATGTTTTAAATCATAAAACTTTATTTCTAATTATCCAACACTATTCCATTTAAGTTTTGTTTTTTGTAAACCCATTTTGTCCTAAGGTTTAATTTACCATAATTCACTTACACTATAAAATTTTAACCGGAGGTTTACGAATTAAGTAAAGGAGGAGTGTTGGATTTAGCCTATGCTCAACAGTGCAAATTATTGTCAGGCTGCAATGCCTTGTTTTCTCTAGCATGCATTTTTTTATTTTATTTTGAAGATTAAAGAATTCAGTGATTTTTGTGAAATAGAAACATAGTTGCAGCAGTAATAAACAAAGTTATGAATATTGTGTGTGAGAAAGAACATATTATTCCCTCAACTTTATTGGATATGGATGTAATTTTTTCAAATTTTAAAAATATAAATAAATATGTGTCGACACTAGCAGAAATTTGACAAATACAAATGAAAACACCAATAGAATGTTTTTCGTCGGTAGATTGCGATGAATTTTACAAATGGAATTATCCATCACTATATCCCTCGGTAAACACCAATAGAAACATTTCGTTGATATATACCGATGGAATTGCAGTGAGAAAAACAAAAAATAAAAAAGCCAGAAAAGTATGATGTCGTGTAACTTTTACCGACGGTAAAATTTATCCATAAATATACTAACGAAAATAATCTCTCAGTATATACCAACAGAATTATGGATGATATTATAATATGATTGAAAAAGGCAAATCATACAGTTATGTGACACATTTTACCGATAGAATTTTCGAGGGCATGCCCGACGGAATAATTATATCGGTAAATCCATCGATAATATTTAATTTATGACCTGACGATCAACCCTCCTCCCCCTTTCCCTATTTCTTCTTTGTCCTTATGTATTTTTTTCTACATATAGCCACCCCCCTCAATCTCAACACAACTTAACATCTTACAACAAATCCAGCCAGCACAACACTCAGTTTGTTAGTATTCATATTTTGATTCAATTTTTATTGAGGATTCTCCGCCTTAAGTAAGCAAATCTACCATTTTTTTTATAATTTTTAAATGTTAATTTTTTTTGCATATTTTTGTATTACATGTATTGCAATTCTACTGTAAGGATTTATGATTTGTACATGTTATAGTTTGTTTTAGATTTTGTAAAATTATATTTGTTTGTAAATTGATGAAACTTATGTTGAATTTTTTACTTCGATGTTTTGTTATAAAATAATGGCTTATTTAATGAGTTTGTTTTATATTTTGTCAATTTTATTGTCGAGTTGTAATTTTTGGTAAATGTGTAGAACTTTGAATTTATATAGATTTATAATTGATAATGAATTAAGAGAACTATTAAAATAGATTGAATAAGATTGAGTTAAATCAATATTTTTACAAATTTATTTAGTTAACGTAGTTAATTAATACATGTTGTCATCATTATTTAAATATGTTTGATATAAGTAACGGATGATCATTCATGGATGTATTGAGATTAATGCCAGGGGTTGCAGAGGATGAATTATTGTAATGGGTTTCAGAGTTTTATTAAGTACGCACTACCTAATTCGAGAAATATTAATGGAGGTAATATTCGATGTCCATGCAACAGGTGTAAGAATAAAAAAAATTATCAATCTAGGTGTTGTAACGATATATTTTCTACAAAAAGAGTTTAGAAAGAAATATTTGTGTTGGTATGCAGACGAAGAACTATATGTTCCTTACGATACCATGGTAGAGAGGATGGTTGGGTCAACTTCTAATGCTAGGGTGATCTCCATGTTGCTCCCTCTACTATGGTGATTGTTATTGATGATCCGATGCAAGCTAAAGCTGCGGCAGAGGGGTAGGAAACTATTAGGGGCCGAAATAAAAGTCAGAAGAGGTACTAGACTTGCAGCGGGGGCTTGTCTGATAGTGTGGGTCCTCTGGTAAATCATAGTAGTAAGAAAAGGAAGGTAATAGATGTTCCTATAACAACCTCAAAAGGCAGACTTCCTGCTGGATCATTGGAAGAAGTAGTCACTAGAAATATGGGCAAGTGTAGCATCAATAGAGCATCAAGCAATGGTAGAGAATCTCCTACCCCTTCCCTCTTGTAATGATAATCTATTTTTGGAATGTCACAGGTCTTAACAACCCTCTAAAGCAATATAAGGTTTTTGGCCTTATAAAGAAACATCGTATTGATGTATGTGGTCTTTTAGAAACTAAGCTTTGTCATATGTATAATTCTTGAATGAAACAATGGAAACTTCTTTCGAATGTTGATATTGCTTGTAATGCAAGAATTATTTTTCTGTGCCTAATACTATTAATGTTGGTCTTATTTCCATATCTAACCAAGGTCTTCATGTGTCATAACCTGCCTGGTGAATCATTAAAGTTTTGCAGCTACATTTATATATGGGTTCAACACAGTTATTGTGAGAAGGGCTTTATGGGATGATTTAAGGAGGTGGAGTCCTGCTTCTTTATGAATGATCCTTGGAGATTTCAACTCAATCCTCTCTCAGGAAGATAAACATAATGGTGACTTTGTTTCTAGTTATGAAGTTTCTGATTTTAGGAGATGTTGTGATGACCTTGAGCTTACGGACTTAAATTACTCAGGATGTTACTTCACCTGGTTGAATGGTACTATGTGGAGTAAAATTGATAGGGTTATGGTGAATTCTATCTGGTCTAGCCTGTCTCTGCAGGCTCATGTACATTTCTCCAATCCTGGTGCTTTTTCAAATCACTATATGGCGTCTATTTACATTGGTCCTTGACAGGATCGAGCCAAGAGAAGTTTTAAATTCTTTAATATGAAGGATGATCATTCTGGATTCTTAAAGCTTATTTCTAAGAAGTGGGTAGCACATATCTCTGGTTCATGTATATATATTCCTTGTAAGAGACTAAACTTTTTGAAGGGGCCATTATATAAGCTTAATAGGTTGCATTTTAGCCACATTTTAGAGAGGGTTGCTAGAGCTGAATTTGAGTTAGACTGCCATCAAACTCTTCTGTAAAATGATAAAGATAACATTCAGTTTCTAATGCAAGACTAACAACTCAGGCTAAATCTTGTAAATCTTAAGGCTACGAAAAAGATGTTTTTTGGGCAGAAATTAAAAACTACTTTTTTTAAGGAAAGTGATAGAAGCTCTTGGTTTTTTCACTCTCTCATGAACCAGAAACATAGGAGGAATCACATAGCAGCTATTCAGTGGGCTAATGGTATATTTACTGCACTTGTTAATGAAGTGGGGGAAGTTCTTGTTCAATATTATCAAGCGCTGCTTAATTCTTCAAAGGCCACTATTCTGATAGATGTTGAGGCTGCTCTAAATGATCCTTACCTTAATGATAATTCCCATGCATTCTATTAGCTCTGGTCTGTAATGTAGTTATCAAAGAAGCTCTCTACAACATTGACAATGACAAGACATTAGGTCGTGATGGCTCTACTTCCCTTTTCTTCAAAAAAGCTTGGCATGTGGTTGGAAATGATTTTTGTGTTGTTGTTAGAGATTTCTTTACTTATAGAGAACTTTTAAAGCAAGTGAATCATTCAATCATAGCTCTTGTGCCCAAATCAGCTAATGTTACTTTTGATGCTGATTTTTGTCCTATCTCTTGTTGTAATGTCATCTATAAAGTCATCTCCAAGATCCTAGCTAGTCATATTGTTAATGTTCTTTAGAGTATATTAGTCCTACGCAGAATGCTTTCTTGGGTGAGAGAAACATGGTTGATAATATCAATATCTTGCAGGAACTTCTTAAGAAGTATAAAAAAAAGGCCTCTCCTAGATGCATCATCAAGATTGACTTCAAGAAGGCTTTTGATTCTGTACAATGGCCTTTTCTTAGGAATCTGCTTATGTTGTTTGGATTTCCAGCTTGCTTCTTTCACTTAGTCATGAACGGTGTCGAGACAACATCCTTTTCTGTGGCTGTGAATGGTAACTTGTTTGGCTTATTTTTAGGAAAATGTGGTGTTAGACAAGGTGATCCATTATCTCCTTACTTATTTATTACATGCATGGAATACTTTTCTAGGATGCTTCACTTGGCTACACAATAAGCTGGTTTCCGTTTCCACCCTAAGTGTAGCTCTCTTGGAATTTGTCACCTTGCCTTTACAAATGATGTTCTTCTCTTATGTCGTGGGGATATGTCCTTAATTGATGCCCTATTTTAGTAGATTCTATCTTTTGGTAGAATGTCAGGGCTAGCCATAAATGCTACTAAATCTTTCATTTTCTTTGCTGGTATTGGAAATGTTGCCAAGCAAGCTATTCTACAACATACAGGGTTTTCTGAAGGCAGTTTCCCCTTTAAATATCTTGGAGTGCTGCTAAGCCCTCACAATTCACTGGTCAGCCAATACTTTCCCCTCTTGCATAAGTTAGAGTCGTGCATCCAAAGATGGCTTGGGAAACACCTTTTGTATACTGGCCGGCTGAAGCTCATTTGATATATTCTGCATGGAGTGGTACAATTTTGGATCAGTATCCTTCCCATGCATATCCTTGTTATCGGTAAGATTACTTCACTGCGTAAGAATTTCTTCTAGAGTGGCAACCTCACGAGCAATAAGTCTGCTCTGGTAGCATGTAAAAAAGTATGTCTGTCAATGAGTGAAGAGGGTTTAGGCCTTTTAGATATCAAACCAGAAATAAAATTTTTCTAGCCAAGCATCTGTGGAATATCCATCTTAAAACAGATTCTCTATGGATTCGATGGATTCATCATTACTACTTACCTCAGCATACAACATGGTTTTTAGAAACTCGGCAAACTTCCTCCCCGCTCTGGAAATCTATTCTCCTTGTAAAGGATCAATTGCTAAGTGAATGTGATGGAACTACTGAAACTATCAGCTTGTTACAGTGCTGACAGAACTCGTTGGGGACCTTCTCTGATGCGGCCTATGAATTCTTTAGATATAAGGCTACCACCGTCCAATGGCACAATGTGGTATAGGAGCATTGGTCAATGCCTAGACATAGTCTCATTTTATGGCTAGCTGTTCTTGGGAGATTGAAAACAAAAGACAGACTCAGGGTCACATTGATAGATAAACATTGCATGTTTTGTAGACAACATGAGGAGACACATAACCATCTTTTCTTGGCTTGTGACTGGACCTCTCTCCTATAGCATAAGATTAAGTTCTGGCTTCGTCTTAATAGAAGCATAGCTACTCTGAACGATGCGACTAGGGGCCTTAATGGTAAAAAGAAAGATCTTCAGCCAAGAATACATAGAGTTTCCCTATCTTTGGCTGTGTATTTTATTAGGGAAGAAAGGAATATAATAGTGTTTGACAGCTCTATCAGATCGGTCGATTGCTTATTCTGCAAGTTCTAAATTCTTTTCTACATAATTTTATATTTTCATGAAACAAATCACTTGGCTTATTCTATTGTAGACTGACAACTAGACTGTTTTACCACTATGGATCCTATTTTCTCTCATATTGATGCCTATTTGGGGTTGCTTCCATTTCTTTTTAACAAGACTGAGACAATTTGCTTCTACTGTTTCTGCTATGATGGAATGTTTGGGCTTTTGCTGCTGCTGCTAGTCCTCCATGTTGTTTTGTAGTGGCAGAGATGTTAGAGATAAATAGTCTTGGTTTTCTGCTGATGTGGCTGGGAAATGCGAGCGGGAGGAAGTTTTCTATGGTTCTAATGTTCCTGAAGTTTTTGCTAGGTTAGTCATAGGTTTGTTGGCCTTGCATGGTTGTATGTTAATCTGCCTTGGGATCTGTATGCTCAGCCTGCTTGTTCGTTACTTCCTGCTGCGATTTTGGTTAGTTTAAACACTAATATATGGATTGGTTTCTTTTGTAACTGTGAATTATGCAGCAAAATGTGCTCTTTTTAAGTTGGTGTATAGGTTGTTTATCTTTCTTTGTTTTGTTGGACAATTGGCCATTATTTTATGGCTTGGCTGTTAATATTGGCTTTTTGGGAGCTTTTTCCCTTTTTTTCTCTATACATGTATATGAACTTGCTGGTTAACCGGCATGGTATCTTTTGATCTTAATGCATACTTACATTCTGATAAGAAAAAGAAGCATGCATGGAGTTGTAGATGACAACAATAATCCTTATAGGAATATGGTTATTGATGCAATGAGAATGCATCAGGGTCATGCTAGTCAACGTCCAATAGTTGATAAAGAACCTCATGCAGACGCAACCAGGTTTTTAATCTTTTAAAAGATTCCAAGGAAATAATATGGGATGGTTGCATAAATTATAGTAAATTATCGGTTGCTGCACATGTGTTTATGATTAGTACTTAAAAGTGCATTTTTATCAAGGTTTTATATCATCATTTTGCACTTGAAGTATCAATAATTCCTTAACTAGAGCATGTTTTATAATAACATGTGTAATAATATAAGATACCTTTAATTTATGGTAAATGTTCATCTTAAATGCAGGCCTATCACATAAATCAAAGGATTGATTAATGAGTTTAACTACTGAAATTGAGAAGACAAAGAGAGAGCTAAGCTTAGAAAAGAGATGTTGGTTCAGTTCAAGCTGGAACACTATTCGGTTATTGGATCATAACCGGAGCTGTAGAACTTGGATTTAGGTCTGGTTTATATGTATGGAAAGCTAAGACATAGGCCTAAAACTTTCATGAAGAGTCCAAGATTCAAAAGGATCGTTTTCAAGTTCAAATTGTAGCAACAACGAAGAAGTCGGAATCTGTCCTGCAACCCAGACACTGTTTAGTGTTCAACCCATGTCTCGAGTTCTAGAAAGTCTAAATGCACCGATTTTTGTTTTTTAGAAAGCAGAGACAATTTCCTAGAACTTTCATGAAGATTATCTGTTCAAATTCTGATGTTTGCAATGACGTTTTGTTTAGACAAGAAGATAAGGATTGTCACCAAGTCAAGATGTGACCACCCACTCAACAATTAGTCATCAAATCAATAGTTCCGAATTTTGGCCTATAAAAGGAGGTATTTGTCATGCATTTAGGCATCTTGGTTTTCAGATCAAGATCTTGCTTTTGCTCTCTCTCTTTATATTTTTGTAATGCTTAAGTTTTGTTTATATTAATCTCTTGTTTATGTTTTTTATTTTATTTCCTTTACTTAATTAACTTATATCTTATTTATGTTTTTATCTTGTTTATTTATGTTTCTCTTTTTCATTATGTTTAGCTAAGTTTATTATGTCAATGTGAAAATGTTACACTAATGGTGTAAGAATAAGTATAGTATAAACTCAACATGGACTTTAATGTTTGATACTAACATGTTTTGTATTTGTTATCTTGTTCACTTTTAATACTTTGTTTGTTAAATGGTTAATCTAGATTTATGTTGTATAACCCTTGGTACAACAAATACTTGTCACTTTCATAGCCCAACCGTATGGTATAACCGACACCTGTACTATAAAAGAAACTTGATTTGTTGTTGACATAAGTTATAATCATGAATACCTGACAACATTTACAAGTATTAGCATTTTTCAAATAAGATAACTAATGTAATCATGTTAACAATTTATAATCCGATTGGAACCTCTTTTGTGTGTGGTTTCTAGTTGAGTAATAAAAAGAGTTTATACCATACTTGTTTGAAATACCATTAGTGGATCCTCTAACCTTGACAATTATTTTATCTTTTTTTAATCCTTATATCAATATCACATCTCAAAGCTCTCTTTAACTCATTTTTTGTTATTATCTATTTCTTTATTTGTAGTTTATACAGTTAACCTCCATGTGGTTCGACCCCGGTCTTACCTGGTTATTTATTACTTCGACACTCTTGCACTTGGGATAAGATATTAATCTTTTGATCGTGTCAGTTCACCAGTAAGTCGAATCATAGGTTGAGTGAGGTCGGTTATGACAAAATTATCGAATGAGCGAGAAACATTTTACCTAAAAGGAATAGGCTGAAAAAGAACTTCAATGTTATTAGTCCATGATGAAACCCTTCTATCTAGGATACCAAAAAATTAACATGTGTGCAAACTTTTGCATGTTGTACTACTTTAAAAATGAAAAGTCAACCGAGTGCAAAACATGTGGGCATTCTGGTTATGAACCCAGAACTGGTAGGGGAAGGACTCTTGTCACACACAAAAAACTTAGATACTTCTCAATCACACCTAGACCACATAGATTATTCATGTCACCAAAGACTACTGAGCACATGACATGACACCAATTACATGATGCAATGAATAGAGTGATGGTTTACCATTCTGATGATGAAGCTTGGAAACACTTTAATAATGTGCATTCTTAATTTTTAGTGGAATCAAGGAATATGCATCTTGGGTTGTATACAGATGGATTCAATCCATTTGGGTCATTTTCTGCTCCTTATTCTTATTAGCCGGTGATACACACGGTATACAACTTTCCATCGGGGACGTGTATGAGGCTAGAGTTCATGTTTTTATCTATGATCATACCCGGTCCTAATAGTTCAGGTCAGAATATAGATATTTTTTTTCGACAGGGCTTCATCTTCTTTCATCCTCTCTTTATTTTTCTCTCTTCTTCTTCAATCTTATTTTTGTTCACAACCTGAGTCGAAATCAAGCATCATCTTCTCTTCTCATCCTAAGATATGTTGTCTTTTTTTATTTGTCTCCTTATTTTTCTATTTTTCAGGCATTTTAACAATCCTTTTTTATTTATTTTGTTTTTCTTTTTCTTTTTTTTTAATTCTCAACTGACACTAATCACTCTATAAAGATAACAATTTTTCATTCCTTTTTCTTCTTTATTTGTGTTTTTTTTGCATTATTTTTTTGTCATTATTTTTATTCAATTTTGTGTTGAATTTTAGTTGTTATTGTAATAATTTTTTAGTTATTTTGTTGAATTTTAGTAGTTGTTTAATTTCAATTAAATGTGTAGGATTAATTTTAATTATTATTTTGAATTTTTGTTAATTTAGATTAAATCTTTGTAAATTTAGAATTAAATATATTACCACTTAGAAAATAAGAATTTTATGCAAAATTGAATTATTCAAATTTGTTGGAAGAAATTGAATAAAATCAACTAGTTTATGGAATATATATTGTGTATTTGCAAGTTTAAAAATGTTGGATAGCTTTTTGTATAGGGGAGGTGCTGCTATATTTTTTTAAAAAATATAACTCGTTTGATTTTTGTTATTAATTTGTATAGATGTCACGGGGAAAGTCTATTGCACATCATGAGGACATGATCACTATTATTTCTTCTAGCAGCGATATTGATGACCACGTGTCATTAGGTGCCTACTAAGAATATGCATATAAGGCTCATCCATTGACTCATGACATAGGGTCGTCGAGTGCGATGTTGCAACGTCGAGAGGGAGTCCCTAACAGCGGGATCCATTTGCCTACAAGTAATATGCATAGTGGAAGGACGACCTTTCAATGAAAGAATAATTTTTGTATTTTCACATTGACATGTTTAATAATTTTTTTAAAGTAATTTTATTTAATGAATGTCATTTCAAGTTTACAAACATTGAGACTACAAGAATATTAATATCAACTTTTAAATCATCGATGAAGATTTCATTATTTCAATAGAACCAGGTTTCCAGACATTCTAAATGGAAACCGCATATTGATGCATGGTTTTCAAGGTTTAAGGTTAATATTAACTTAAATATTTTTTTATTATGTTAATTTGGTTAGTTTATTGAAATTACTGAAATTTTTTTTTTATAAATTTTTAGTGCATGGGAAAATTTGAATGAGAGAGAGTTGATGATAATGTTGTGAGGAGGGTTTAAAAGAATCACGCTGCAACTAAGTAAGATCGAAATTATGATAATTTTTTTATTCCACATATTAAAATTTTATTTTTATTTACTAATATATAATTTATTGGTCATTTATAGGTTGCTTGATTTTTGATACGAGATGAACAAAAAAACAAAAAAATATACGAGAGAAAGCGAGCTTTCAATTTGGAATGACGTGACGGTTTGGAAGGATTGCAAACCACCATATATCTAGGAGGTTGTATGGGTAGACTACATTCAGCACGTGATGTCCACACGTTTCACTCGATGATCATAGTCTGGCATGGAGAACTAGCACCGGCATGTTCATAGGCCCTTTACTATGCACACCAGCAGCTCTGTTCCTTTTTTTCGTATGCAAAGCGGGTGATAAGATTTTTTCTTACAATATCCATTTTTTTTGTTATTTTTTTAAAAACATATTTAACTGACAACATTTTTATCTTGCAGGTTATGGTTCTTGGACATGAGCCAAGTTCGATGAACCTTTTGTTGAAACGCATGTGTGAAGTGATGGCCGCTAAAAAGGGATGTAACCGTTTGTGGATAATCGAGCTTAGCACTTTTTGCTATAATCGTTTTCAACCATTTTTTTTTATTAAGTTGTAACTTTTTCAATTTGATAAATTTATTTTTTCTTTCTAAGATACATTAACAGCCGCCTGAAGGAGAGATACATGGACGATCCTTTGATTCATCTGGATCTCGATCTGGATTTGTGGTTGGAGACACGATCGTCTAGGGCCCTGATAGAAATCAGGTGTACAGACTCTCTAATATTATAATGGAGAACTTGTGGATGACCTGTAGCGTTACGAAAGTTAGATGATCGCAATCAGTTCCGAGCATTCAAACTCCCGAGTTTGAGGTGATGTTAAACCAATAAGTATAAGATCAAATGACCCATCTCAATGAAAAATATGAACGAGTCACTGCAGCTTATAAAGAACTCCGCTGAATGGCAATGAAGATGAGATCACACATGAGTGATCCATGTGCTCTTTCTTATTGGCTCCACGGTCTCGGCGACGACCAGCCTCCTCCTCTTCCCCTCTAGTGTCGCCTCTGGTTTTAGATTTATTCCTTCTACTCCAACACAACCTTTGTTTTAGATTTATTGTATTTGTAATGTCCTGGCTTTTTCATAGCCGAAATCAGTGGAATTTTTTTGTAAGTCATTAGGTTCTCGATGCTTTTCACAATACCATTATGAGAATTGATCAACTTATTTCATTCATTAGCAAAGCGCAACCTACATAGGGTAAAGTAAATCAACATCCCATAAAAAGTGACAATACACATTCTTGCAACGATGTTTTGGGTTTATCATAACAGAATTCATCTCTTAGTGTAGTGTAATACTCATGGGATTTCACAATACAACATTCATATAAAAGAGAATATCACATATATCCATTCACCACATCATGTTTACAAGATCGTACTTTCATATCCGTATTCCATTTTAATTTTCGATATAAGTCTTTATAAAAGTGTCGAATAGAAATTATTCAACTAGTTCGTTTGTTCTTATAAAAAACATAACACCTAAAACATATTATTACATAGCACTTTTCAAAGTATGTGAGCCCGTTGAACGACTTTCCTACACCTTAATTGTGTGATGTTCTACAAAAACAATATGGATACAAGGATTATAAATAATCTAAACATAATAATCAACAACTAAAAGGACGTTATCGTTGATTTTCGTTATCAACTGAAAATGAGTGCATTCTTTCATTTACTTCTCATATGCATTGTACATTCCTTATTATTTCGCTAAATGTATTATTCATACTCGTATGCCCTAACCTCTCCATAGGAGTGGTGGGACTAAAATTTAGTCATTGGTTGGGGTTAATTACATCACTTTAACCCGATCATCCATTTTAGATGCTTTTGACCGTAGCTAATTGCAACATCTAAACTCGGTCATCCGCCTTGGATGCCATTAACAAAAACTAATCACAAAAATCAAACCCATCATCTCTTACGGATACCATTAGCCGAAGTCAATCATCATAACCAACTTGGCTATTGCCATCAGCCAAAACTAATCATCAATCACAACCTGATTATCCATCTCGGATGCTATTAGCCAAAGCTAATCATCAATCACAACTCGGTCATCCATCTCGGATGCCATTAGCTGAAGCTAATCATCCATCACAACCCGGTCATCCATCTCAAATGCCATTGGCTGAAGCTAATCAATGATGACAACCTAATCATCCATCTCGGATGTCATTAGCCGAAACTAATCAACAAATTAATCAATTTTCCATAATCGATTTAACATTCGTCAGTAACCTAATTTCATCAACAACCCAATAAACATCTCATAGTCGGTTTAACATTCATCACAATGCAATAATATATCATCCTCAAACAAGTCATTTTAGAACATTAACATTTTCATCAACAACTCAACCCCAATTTTCATAATCAGTTTAGCATTCGCCAACAACTCAATCAACATTTTATAGTCGGTTTAACATTCATCAACAACCCAATTTCATCAATAATTCAACCACATTTCATAGACGGTTTAACATTCATCACAACACAATAATATATCATCCTTAAACAACTCATTTTAGAACATTAACATTATACAAGAAAAAGGTGGAAACCACCTACCTACTCCTCTCATTGGATGTCCTTATTCGGACGCGGATATGATCCTAATCGCACCACCTAACACATCAATGGTCATAAATTAATACATTTGCATTTGGTAATCACACAACTTATCATTATACAATTTCAAGAATACACATGTTCATATTCTAACATTCATATATTACAATCATACAATGCAATCATTTTAATCATTGAACTAGTTCTAATATGTAATCTGCCGTAGAAATTCATCAGGGAAACTGGTTCGCTGTTGACGCAAACTCGTCAGCAAACTGATTTGCTGGAGCACGAAATCATCAGCAAAACTAGTTCGTTGGTGACACAGACTGGTCAACTAATTGATTCACTGGAACACATAATCATAAGCGGAACTGGTTTGCCGGTGATGCAAACTCGTCATCAAACTGATTCGTTGTAACACAGAATCATCAGCAGAACTGGTTCGCTGGTGATTCAAACTCATCAGCGAACTGATTCACTGGAACATAGAATCGTCAGCATAACTAGTTCGCTGGTGATGAAAACTTGTTAGCGAACTAATTCGCTGGCACATAGAATTGGCAGCGAAACTGATTCGCTAGTGATGCAAACTCGTTAGCAAACTTATTCGTTGGAAAATAGAATAGTTAGCGCAACTGGTTCTTTGGTGATGCAAACTCGTTAGCAAACTAATTCGCTAAAACACAGAATCATTCGCTGGTGACGCAAACTCATCATTTGTTGGTACAAAAAATTTGAAAGAAATCACAAGCGCAGGCAGGCCACTGTTGATGTAGAAATCATTGACAAAAACTGAGTCGTTGTAACTCAGAAATTGTCAACGCAACACAATTTCATAGCTGACGCTGAATCATCAGTGCATGTGGTTCACAGCTGACACAGAAATCATTGACGAAAACTGAGTTGCTATCAACTTAGAAATCATCAACGCTACATAATTTTATAGCTAACGTTTAAATCGTCAGCGTATATGGTGCATAACTGACTTAAAAATCATTGGCGAAAACTAAGTCACTTCCGACTCAAAAATTGTAAACGCAACACAATTTCACAGCTGACGCTGAAATCTTCAGTGCATATGGTCCACAATTGACTCAGAAATTGTTGATGAAAACTGAGTTGCTGCCGACTCAGAAATGATCAACGCAACATAATTTCACAACTGATGCGTAAATCGTCAGTGCATATGATCCATAGCTGACTCAGAAATTGTTGATGAAAACTGAGTCGCTACCGACTCAGAAATCATTAACGCAATATAATTTCACAGATGATGCTGAAATTGTCAATGCGATCCATGTCGCTGCTGATTTGAAAATTGTCAGCAACGATGGAGTTGTTTCTGGTTTTACTTCTTTCCTTCAACCGAAACATCCCTGCCCATTTCTCCCCAACTTGGACATACAATTCATCACATTTTATCATAACCATACTCAAAATTATAATTCACAAACATATGCTTACTTCATTGATTCATAAACACTCATGTCCATTCAACACATCAATAAAACCAAGACATTAACTAGAGGGAGTCCTATTTCAACTGTAACATGCCCTTTCAAGGTTTACCAACAACACAATTACATTTCAACATGTTTTCACAGAATTTTATCAATGACATATACATAAATTACATCATTTATACATGTATGATTCTGTTTTCTGGTTTAACTATGTCTCTAAGGTCTTGACAGGGTCATCCTTCAAGTATTTGGTCACCTAAGTTTATGGTCTGTCAAGCCTTCATTATGGCTGGCCATCTAACTAAGTTTGTACATTCAAAATTATCCATCTCCCTTGTTATATGTTCTGTATATAGATCTCTTATCCAGCCCCATTTTCATCCCTTTTCCTAGTCTAATTTCCCTTAACAGATGTTGGAAAATCCTAGGTCATTTAGTTGAGGTTTTCATCTTTCTATTTGCTCTCAAAATCATAAGAACGATGGAAAAGAGTCATGGTTCATACCTCACAGTTCTCAACAGATTTAGGAAGTGGTTTGGTGGTTTGTTCTACTCTTTCAGTCCAATTTCTTCCCTCTCTCACCTGTTGTCTAGCCAGTTAGTTACACCCCCTCTCCTTCCCTGATTTCAGTCATTAACCTCACTCTTTAGCTCTTTTTTCACTCACACAATCAATGAAGGGGACATGCAGTTGGATTGGGTCTGGTTTTTTTTGTAGAGAAGAGTTTGAGGAGCAAGAGCATGCAGCTGTTGCAGCTGGTCTTTGGGAAGAGGAAGGGTTACCTTTTTTCTCTCCTTATATTTATAGCCCCTATAAGTGTGCTGGGGTGTTTGAGGGTTGTTCTACCTTATCATTGTTCCTCATTAAGTTATCCCAGAACTGGTTTTCCCCTTTCCCAAGGTCTCTCAAGAGTAAACCGGTTTGGTCCCCTTAATTTTATTTAGTGTTGGTCGGCCTTTTGTTCAAGTTTGCGTTAGGATTTCATTTTTTCTCCAAAGTTAGCTGGTTTTTCGCCCCTTAATTCTTTCGAGTATGGTTCGACCAAAGATGAGACTTGTCGGGTTTTACAAAACGCATGGATTCATCGGCGTACCTAGCCACTGTTGACTTAGAAATTGTCAAAGAAAACGGAGCCGCTACTGACTCAGAAATCATCAACGAAACTGATTTCACAGCTAATGCATGAATTCGTCATCGCACACAGCCCCTGTTCACTTAGAAGTCATCAACGGCAACTATGTCACTGTCGATTCAAAAATCAACAATGAAAAACTGTGTCACTGTCGATTCAGAAATCGACAATGAAAACTGTGTCGCTGCTGATTAAGAAGTCAGCGGCGGCGGCGGAGTCGTTTCTAGCTTTACCCCTTTTTTTGTTGGGTAACTACAATATTTGAAAGTACAAGTGTTTAAATTTGTAATAAATAATTAATTTTTGTATTATTTTAATTTCATTTTAATGTTTTTTAATTATTCTTCTACTTTTGGTCAATATATATATATATATATATTTTAAAATATTATAATTTATTGCTGACAAGGTTACCTACAAAACACTTCCGTAGGTGTATTTCAAAGAATTGGAAAATAATTATTACAAATGTCATTGTTATTGTTAACTCTCTGATGGAATTATAAATGGTATTTCTTTGGTGATATGTTACATTTACCGACAGATATACCGACAAACAAATAAAAACACTGATAGAATTGCATACGGTATTTTGTTAGTTACATGACAAACATCTCAAGGGAAATACTAGCGGAATGAAGTGGGTAAATTTTTTTGACGCACAATTACTGACAAGAGTTTTGCCAGTTGACGGTTTTCATTCGGGAGCTCGTCAGTAAAATACTTATCAACAAACTATGAGTGTAAATATTGACGAAAATTTCCATCGATAAAAATGTAAAATTTGGTGATGCGAGTTTTGAATTGAATAGAGCAATATCCATTATCTATTCAAAACCCAACTTTGTCCTTGTTATCTATAGTCAAATCCATCATGAACTTGAACTATCTATAAAATATTATACCATTCAAACCAATATCCATCCAATTTTAATGAAATTGATATTTTGTAAAGACTTGTTTGGAACTAAATTATATACTAAATTGAATTCAACTTATAAGCATATTTTGATAACTTAATATAATTTTTATGTTTGGGATAAAATACTAATCCATATAATTACATTCAATTATACTGTTTGTAATACTTATGAAAATAAATTGAATTAACAATCTTAAATATTTTGCTTTTAATTTAGAAATTATTTTTGTTACAAGACAACTTCTCATTACCTTATGAGGTATCGATATCTCCATTTGATAATTTCTTAGTAGTGTTGATTGTAGTGCAAGAAGACCATTTAGAGCATATTTGGATTGTATTTTTAAAAAATTTGAATTTTTTTGTTTAAAAAGAATTTTTTTTATATTTTTAGATTATTTTGATGTGTTGATATAAAAAATAACTTTTAAAAAATAAAAAAAATTATTTTAACATATTTTTAAACAAAAAATATTTTAAATTACCACTGCTTTCACATTCCTAAACAACCAGAAATCACTTTTGCTATCTTCTTCAAAATAATTAAGCACTCGAAACCTGTTAATTTACTATCGGATCATGCACCCGAGGCTCCCAAGTTCAAGGTTATCAATGTGGCTCCAATGCTGAGCTATAATTGAAGAAATACCTCGTAAACAACTTGCATAACATTTGTGAAAATCCCATCCCAGATCTGGTTAGGAAATTGTTTTTAAATATAAATGTTTGGAAATGCATGGAAATGCAGTTATAGTTATAGATATTTTTTAAAGTATTTTTTATTTGAAAATATATTAAAATAATATGTTTTTAAATATTTTTGAAACCGATATATTAAAATGATTCGAAATATAAAAAAAAAAATATTAAGTTGAAGAAATAAAATAAAAAAATTTAAAATACAAAAATAAATAACAAAAATGAAAAACCATTAAAAACCAATTTATAAGAAATATGAAGCTCAATCTTGACTGATAAACTAGGGATCTTATCGCAAAATTCCAGATTCATCGCAGCCAGCACGTCCCCCCAGTAAAAAAAAAAACATAAAGTCAATAGGAGAAGAGGTATTATTCAGACCTGCACTTCCCATTGATCTAGAACCCCGCAGCGCATCAAGGATCAATGATGTGTCTGCAGCCATTTCCTTCACCCGCGATACAAAATATCACGTGCTTTAATTCATCTATATATATGATAATATTTTTTAAAATATTTTTTATTTAAAAATATATTAAAATAAATTTTTTATTTTTATTTAACACATCAAAATATTTTTAAAATACTAGTTTTAAAGAGAAATATATTTTTTTAAAAACCGAGGCACATTGATAAAAGCCGTCCCAACTCCCGACTGCGCTTCCCAACACAGAAGGCAGACACCACGAGCAAAGACAAATAACAGAACCGTAAATCGCATCGATCATAAAAGTGCCGGCAAATTAAAATACACACGTGTCACCATAATCTTGGCGGTCCGTAACCCACTCCATCGAACGTGCCTCTCCTCTCTCTCTCTCTCTCTCTCTGGTATCCTTTTGTACTTTAATTCCCTACAGCTCAAAAAGAAAAAGAAAAAGAAAAAGAAAAAGAAAAAAAAATCCCTCCAAAATCCAAGCACACTCTCCCACGCACTAAACACTCTCTTTGTTCTCTCTAGAATCTGCCGTCAGATCTGGATCAGAACAAGAAGAGCTCGCC
>Ga0325414_1000819_pt1 | contig 27687 bp, 14 predicted proteins | sample PopdelMetagenome_8_FD_206183 | JGI IMG/M metagenome (GOLD analysis project Ga0325414, IMG submission 206183) | Populus deltoides microbial communities from Bellville, Georgia, United States - Leaf-PdKOR-R3 | ecosystem: Host-associated > Plants > Phyllosphere > Phylloplane/Leaf | place: USA... | reverse complement strand
CAATTTGACAGATTTCAACTTTTTAACCCATCTTGAATCAACCCAATCAATTTCACTCGGATCTTCTTAGTTTTAAGCCTTATAATAGGACCAATTGGTACCTATAATTTATCATTTGGCGATGCTTTCTATAATGATTACCTGAATCAAGAAATCAAAGTTATTGGATGAAAAACCCCGACATTTTGATTATAAAGAATAAAGAACTAAAAGTTCAACCAAAACGCCATAAAAACAGTTCATCTTTGATAAGTCTAAGAAAAGTTCAATGAAGAACGTAAAGTATAAGCAACCTCGCACACACATAATATTATTCTAAAATAAGCCAAGTCTAGAATAGCCTAAATACAAGTTAAATAACTCTATTTATATTAGATAAGACATCTTAAACAAGATTGGAAAAATAATGAAAGAGTTATAAATAAACTAGAAAAAAAAATCTTAAATCAACTAGAAAAATAATAAAATTCTTGCATAGTAGCTTATTGTCTTTATTAGAAGGCCTTCTCCATAGCTAATCATAGTAAAATGTTAATCCTATAAGGAACAAAGCCTTTAGAATTGTTTGGTAAAATTTTAGTTCAATCCAACGATTAAATCAAAAGTTGTGCTTATTATTGCAAAATGTTCATTAGAAAAAATAAATCTAAAACCACCTCTAATGTCTTTGAATAATAAGGAATAATAAGGATTGTTGTTGCATAGGAATCCTTGTAAAATAAAAATTGTTGCCTGATTGATCTTCTTAGAAAGTAAAGAATTCTTGCAAAATTAGGATTTTAAATGTAATTAAATCTTGCCTTGTAAGAATCTATAAATCATATAGAAAACAATCTTTTTTTTGAATTTTCTTTTTTGATAATATATTTCAAACCTGACTTCAAATACATAGTTCTTTCTCATCTACATGAGTTACTAGGTCTGCCATATATAGATGAAAATCTTGAGATGTGTAGTTTCCATCCAAACTAGAATCACAATAAGATTTCATATGTAGCTTTAGATATAGCCCAAACAATATACAAAAAGGTTCAATTTGACAGATTTCAACTTTTTAACCCATCTTGAATCAACCCAATCAATTTCACTCGGATCTTCTTAGTTTTAAGCCTTATAATAGGACCAATTGGTACCTATAATTTATCATTTGGCGATGCTTGTTCATTCTCACCAAATTATAAAGGGATTCATCACCTTGGATGAATTAGAAAAATATTAAGTATATTCTCTAGCAATATTGATTATGAAATCCTTGCATAAGGTGGAATGAGTTTTGAAAAAAAAAAGGTTTCAAATCTTATTCAAGTAATCAATAACCATGACATTGGGAACAAACATTATTTGACAGAGTTGATGTACTTTATGCTCGAATGTCTAAATCAAAATATTATTTATGACATGTTTTTCCAACTATTTTACTTAATATCAAGATTTTAGATTTATAATATAAGAGACTGACTCGTTATATGAAACTAAGTTCTTACTCAACTTTCTATACACTTTTGGCAGGATCATCATAGAGACAAAAATTGTGGTCGAAGAGAAAGATGGTTCATCAAATTCTACTTCTAAGTGAAACTCTTGTTTTTTTTCCCTTAATAAGAGATACAGATCTTGGGCACCAGATATGTAAATCATGCTTCTGCGGTTACTTTTTGATACTTAAATAAACAATAGTATTGATCATGCATGATACTTAAAAATCTCACTTTTTCCAAGCAAGAACAATTTGTTTGCAGATGGGCTGATGCCTTCTGGAGGACTAAAAGAAAACAGTGTTTTCATAATTCATTTGTTTTTTCTTGCAACGACACGATATAAGAAATTGATCGTTTTCCAAATGTGAGGGCATAGAGGAACTTTAAGAAGTTGTAGAAATTTAAACATGTGTTCTAGATGTTAAACTATCTTGATGGACCAAAATTTTATCATCGGTATATCTTTATATATTTTTTACCACAAAATACAAAAAAAAATTATATATATGAATATAATTTTCTTGAATTTTTAGGTGCGTTAAGTTGACATGTGCCAGCATAAACACATCTTAGTAGAGACACACTAGATCTAGTTAAAGCTAGATACAAGAGGTGATTGAGTATGGTGCAAGTTAGATCTAGCCACGATTGAGCTTGACGATACACCAAGCACATGCATGTTAGAGGTATGTTGAGTCTAGCACTAGCCACGATTAGGTTTAGTAGTGTGTCATACCCAAACGCGTTGGGTATTAACCCGATGCAAGAGATAATTAGATTTAACACCATCAATTCTATAAATTTTACATAAAATCTTAGGAATTATTTTACAAAAAATGGGTTTAAATAAAGTCTTATCAAAATCTACTTGAATTTTTTGGGATTTCATCTTGGATATATATATATATATATATATATATCTATATATATATAAAAGCAATTGATTGTGTTTGAATTTCTTCATGTTGGGCTTTCTAATTGTATTTTCATTTTTCAGTGTAATTCTATTCTTTCCTTTTAAAATGGCCAATTCTGCTGTATATGAGGGCTAAAAAGAATGTAATTAGTTTAATCAGGCACGCTATGCAAAGCAGACGATCATGGATCAGGATGGCAAATGGTGCCAGCAAATGATTTGGGGGTCCAAAACACATCAAATCATGCTGTTAAGTCCATGTAGAAGAGGTCCAACTCACTGTACCCATATGAACTCTTAGAGATCCTTCTCGCGAAAGCCAAGGTTGACATTTTGAGATGTTGTGATTGCCTTCGTTGTCCCTGCTTGGATTGATCTTTCAGCCTTCAATTGTGGAAGTTGCCCAGCTAGTTTTGCTTTGTTTTGATGATGGTGCAGGTCATTGAAGATTATGCCAAATTCAATCTTCTTTTGAAATCAAGGAGGTGAAATAAAGAAGAAGAGAATTTCAAGCTTGGAGAACCTATAAACATAAAAGGGAAGTTTTATTTGAATTTGATACCGCAATATACAAAATAAAATAAAATAAAAAACTTGTGCTTTTATGACAATAAACATACAAAAACACATGCAGGTCTATATTTATTCTTTATTTTAGACTTTGTGATAAAGATAGTTTTGCATTGAAACCCTACCCCATCTAAACTGTTATCCTCCCTAGCTAAAAAAAATATATATATATATATAATATAATACAGCAGTGCCTGAACTCATTTTTGTTTTTAATTTTTTATATATTAATGGTTTTTTTATATGTTTTTTTTCAAATAATTTTTAAATTTTAATTAATACCCATTTTCTATGATTTTTATTTTTATTTTTTAGCCTTTCTTGAATGGCAATTAGTTTTTAATTATATAAGATGTGTTTAGTTTTTTCAGAAGTTAGTATGATTTATCTATAGTTTTTTTTTTTGTATATTTTATAATTTTTTTAATATGTGCAACCTTGCATTGTATTGTTTTTACTTTTATTTTGTTCAATAAATTTTATATGTGTCAATCTCTATTACAAATTGATTTTTATAAACAAATTCATTAGACACAACCAGGTAAATAACTCGTGTTGCGATATTAAATATCTTTATCTATATTGATATCTTAATTTTTTCAATTATGTTTTTATTTATCATTGATTAATGTTTTATTTATTTATTTACATAAATATTAATGGTTTATTTAATTGAATCTGTGTATAAGTTTTTTGATTTACATTTACGATTTTTTAAGTAAAAAACCACATTGAAAAATTCAACATTTTCAAGTTTATTTGATTATGTATTGATGTTTTCAATTTGATCCTTATTCTTATGATTTCTTTTTTATTTCGTAACTCTTTTATAAAAGTTTTGTTCTTTTTAATTTCACCATTAAATCAAAGTTGATAGTGAATTTTTTTTTGTCCTCATTGATCAAGTTTTTTTATATCTATGTTCTCTTGTTTGCTATTGTTGCCTCTTTTTTTTTTCCCAATATGATTTAAATAAAACCAACTAATTTGTGTTTGCGACGCCAAAATATTTTACTACAAAATAATACAGACCCACAGTGCAGCGCGAGCACCAAGAACCAGTATAAAACACTTAAAGGTGTGGGTTTTTCATTGTAGATGACATTGTTCATATACTCACAAAATACCGTGGATATAATGGTTTTTTATTTTGAGCGATTTGATGTTAATTGAAGGCCAATTGCTTTTGATTTCTTAAGCAATGGTGTAATTGAAAGAAGAGGAACCAAAATGAAAAAGACGCTGAACTTGAATGGTGTGCCAGATATTTCATGAAAAATACACCATGTCCTCAAACTTTAAAAACAAAGCAAATTATACAATTTAGATCCCTTTAAATTTTTTTAAAAATCATTTTTAGTAAAAAAGTTTACTTGTATTATTTCTCGATCCCTGGTTAGAGAGATGAGAGAGAGAAATGTCACTAGATTATGGAAATGAAAGAGAAAGTCATCATTTAAGCCATTTTCGACCACCAAAATAGATTTTTTTTTTGTTTCCACCGGTTTATTGTGGTGAGATAAGTTTCATTGTGATGTTTTAAAGCCTTAATATTGCCTGAAAAAACATATCCAAGTTAAGAAAAACAAATCTAATCCGGTTTGTTTTCGGGTTTTTGGACTCTTTTTAGGTTTATTAGGTTGTTGAGCTAGTTTTTATATGTTCCAAAGATATTGTTAGTGAGATTTTTTTTAGGTTGAAATGACTTAAAATTGAGTTTTAGAGCAAAAAAGACACTTTTCTATTTTTCTGACAACTACAATGGCGGCCAGAATCTAAGCTAGCAAATGACATGTTGTTTTTGTATGAAAAATATAGGGATGAATGACTTTAAAAAATAAAAATAAAATAAAAAGTAAAACCGAGCTCAGGCACACGGGCCTAAGCTAGAAGGTCCACCCATGCGCCTCAACTTTTCCATGCATTGGCCTAGGCATACCAGGCATTTTTGGCCTTTTTTTTATTTTTTTATATATATATTTAGGCTAAGTATAAATTTTTTTTAAAAATATTTAGCTTAGTTGAGTTTATGACCTAAATATTAAGTTTGACAAGTTAATCCACAACAACTAGACTATTTATTTTTAAAATTTTGATTTTTTTAATTGATACCTTTTTTGAATGTCTGTTTTTGAAAATAATTTTTAAATATATTTTTCAATTAATATCATTCATTAATGATTTTTTGTTTTTTTTATTAACCTTTTTTGAAAAGAGATTTAAAAAAAAATAAATTTTCTGTATTTAATTTTTGAAGAGATTTGTATAATTCATTTATATATATATATATATATATAGATGAAATTTATTTTAAAGCGATAAAATTTTCGATAAGATTTTACTCCCAGCACGGTAGTCGAGTCCTACTAAGATGTTTCAAACACCCAAAGAACTTTCCCTGAAGTCTTTCACGTAATAGACGATCAATAAGAACACAAGTAGATAAATCAGAAACGCAAGCACAATTTATAGGAAAATACTCCCAACCTTTATTAATTCCGAAACAAAGGATACACAAAACTAGTTGTATGTGCCATGCACAATTCTGCTTGCAGGCTACACCTCATTAGTTCTCTTTTATCACAAGAGAATGTGGAAGTTACATATAAAACCGTCACCTCTAGATAGATCTATACAACTGAACAGTTTGGACAAACAGTGACTGCCAAAAAACTACCTCCAACCGCCCTTGTTGTAACTTCCTTTAGTCTGCCACCTCACATACCTTCAAGCCAGTCAGCTGAGCCATCTCTGCCAACCTAGTTGTGCTTCTGCACATCTTGGACAACCTTCTATCCATGTATGAAGTCTTGCCGAACATGCTGCCGATGTTCGCACGCACCCGTTATGCAGCATTGCCAAATCTGCCTCTGCCTACGCATGCTACCTCTGCCCATGCATGCTGCTGAGATCCCAATAGTGTTCTCGTTGGCGCGACCTCACGCCTAGGAGTGTGACAAACAACCCCCACCTAAAGAGTTCGACACCCTCGTCGGAATCAATGTGAGCTAATCTCGCACCTTATCCTCATACTGCTACAAGTCAATATATTTATCCCATGAAAATTCTTCATTTCTCACCCATTTCACTAGAAATTCAGTCCTTTGGTTCTTTTTCTGCTGCCCAAGCTTACGATAATCCATTATTCTAACAATGTCATCGTCAAACTGCTTCCGAACCGTTGGGGGAGCACGCTGTGGCTTGTTTTTGTCCGGGTCCTCCTTATCTTCGTAGTAGGGTCTCAACTAGATTACATGAAACGTGGGGTGAAGTTTCATCCGTTCTGGCAATATCAGCTTGTACGCAATAGCCCCTACTTTCTCCCTAACTTCGAAAGGCCCGTTATACTTTGGTATCAACCCTTGTTAAGCCAATCTGCCAGTAATCTTCTTCTAGATCTAAGGTGTCAATTTCAGTAACACCTTGTCACCTACGCCAAACTCTAGGGGCTTTTTCTTCAAATCAGCATACTTCTTCATTCGTTTGTTGGCCTTTCTCAAACTATCCTAAGCTTGTATCAACAACTCTTGCCTTTCCATTGCAAATTGGTATACTTCTGGACTTCTTTCCCCTGATTTCTGCTCCGAAATCTCCATAGAAGTTTGGGGTTGTGCCCCTAGCACTAACTCGAAGGGACTTGCCTTTATCGCGGATGATCTGTGGAGATTATAGCAAAATTGGGCACTGTCCAGCATCTCTAGCCAATTCCGTTGCGTTAATCCTTTCTGTTTGCCCATCCGTCTGAGGATGGTTAGCCATGGAAAACTTCAGTTGCGTCCCCATCATTTGAACTGTGAAAAGTGGTGCATACTTAGGCAGAGGTGCTTCAGACTTGGTTCGACGAGGACGTCGATTTCTTTTTGGTGGGGGAGGTTTGTCACAGGGTTAAAATCCATTAGGGAGTAGGCTGATGAAAAGCATTGTTGGATAGTAGATACGGGGTGGTAGCTCGCATGACAATAGCGAAAATTGACAGCGTGTGTGCGCGGCAGCACGCAACAGCTAGCGCAACAGTATGCTAACGAGAGTTGGGGGCTTGGACGATGGATTGCCCAAGACTTGACGAAACAGTGCTGGGATGACACAATGGGACAATGGAGAATTTGGTAGCATTGATGAGATCAGTAGCATAGAGGAATTTGACAGTAGGGGCCGACGATAGTCTAGAAAATGAAAAGTCCATGACTGGACGTAGTACACTACTGGCATGAATGACAGCACTCATAGGCAGTGGCAATGTGCAGAAGGGATAACTAGCTTGTTGGGTGGCAGGCCATGGAAGAAGTAGCAGTTTAGGGCAGTTATCAACAGTTTTTCAGGAGGCCAAACTGACCAAAACATGTTTCTAATACGTGCAGTTTTGTAAAAAAAAAAAAATTCTTTTATTTTATTCAATCAATTTAACACATATTTTTATTTCTATTGTTGTTTGATTGAATCAAAAAATTATTTTGATAAACAAATTTAGCAAAAACAATCGATTAAATATATCTTGTGAGATTAAATATCTTGATTTGCATTTGTTTCTCGATTTTCTAGTTTTATTTCTAGTTATCATTTATGATTTTATTTTCATTTATTAACATACATAGATCTCGATTTATTTGATTATATATATACATAAATATTTTTATTTTATCATGGAATTTTTTTAACTATAAAAACACTGAAAAAACTGGTGTATGTACTTTTTTTTTATATAAAAAACAATATTTGGCCTGCGGGGGGTCAAATAACTAGTTTCAAACAAAACAAATTGGTTTTCGAAATGGGTTGTTCATTTTTCTTTTTCTTTTTTTTTTAAAAAATTAAAATAATAAAGTCTATATCTAGAGATTTAAAAATATTAACAAAAACAGAAACCAAAAACAATATTAAACGATTCCTCACTTATAAAATTTTGTGTAGTCATGCAAAATACGAATGTTCAGATTAGGGGTTATTCGGTATGATTTGTAATTTTCGTCTTGTTTCTATTTTCATGTTTTCTGTAATAGAAGCAAGAACTTTGTTTGTTTTCATTTTTTTGTATCATTTACAAAATTAATAACCATTTGAAATCTATTTTGTATGGTTTTGAATTTTTTTTACACTTGGTTGTTTTCTTTACATTTTGAAAATAGAAAATAAAAACGAACAAGTTTTTTATTTTTATTTTTTTTAAATTTGAGTTTTAGAAATAAAAAATTAAAAATCATACCAAACTATCCGTAGCCTAATTGTATTATTTATATTTTATATTTGTTATGTATAAAAACAATAAACTCTTTTGAAACCTGCTTTAAAATTGAGATATATATATTTTTTCTAATTTTAAAGGGGAATGGTGATGATGTTGCTTGTGCAGGTAATAACACCAGTCATAGGATCAGTCCTTGCATTGAGAGACTTTATTTGTATAGAATAAGAATGAATATTGTAAAGTGCATATTATTTATAATAATAAGGATAAAAGAGCGATTATATACATTGTCGAAGAATCGAGCAAAGCAATGCATCTGGTCATGTCCTGTAATTTAATTCTTAAAGGGAAACACAGTCTCAAAAGCAATCGAGCTTCGCAATCCCAGAATGGTAATAAAATGAATTCATGCTCGCAGGGTTAGGTCCGGAGAACATGGACCATACATACGTGGTAAACCTATTTACCAACTTGATTTGGTTGCTAATATAATGATCACCGGAGATTTATATAATAGTTAATTTTAGAGCCTGTAAAATTAATCGAGGTACACGCAAACTGACTCGAAAAATTACATTAATTAAAAAAAAAAGAAGATGTAGCGTATATATGACATCTCTATGAACTGTTCAAGGCATTGCACGCATCAATGCTGTCGTGGACAATAAATTAATTTTGTTAAAATAAAAGGATAATATATTACTTAATGCCTAAGTTTTAATGTTTCAGTATTTCTCAAATAAATATTTTGTACACAAGTTAGATGCCTGCTAGCAGGCGAGGGCGGCACTGAACCTGTAATTTCTTTGAAGGCTACTTCTACTCTAGTGGTTGGTACAAGGGGCCCTCGTGTACTGTGGTTGGGAGGTCTGATGGCCTGGCACCTGTAAAAATCACAGCATTTAAAAACTATGATCATGTCAACTTGTGGATGCCGAAGGAGTCGATTTTATCATGTCCACAACAGCAAAAGGATGTTTATGGTAGGAGGACAAGATTACGAGTCGTATTATCAATCAATATGTACCTAAAACCACAGATGGCAGGGACGTTTTTCCTCACAAGATGGCCTTTTTCAAACTGATGGAAAAAGATTTTATCACTAATTTTTTTATAAGATTTTCCAAAAAAATACGATGCCGAAGAAAGCGAATGGACCCGGAGCTCCTGTACCTACAGGCGCACTAGGCTCGCATGAACCAACACAATCTCGCCATAAAAATAGTTGTGATGGGCGCGCCAGGCCCTGGTGCTGGAGCGCTGGGCTAGCACGTGCTCGGCCCAAGCATGTTGGGAAAATATGCTGCCAGGCCCTAGCATGAGGGCCTAACGTGCTGTCCCCCCAAATCCAAGACACCAAAAGTCTTCACCATCGTGCCATGTCTCCATCTCCTATAACAACAAATAAGGTTGATGATTTTAATGGGAGACAAGTGTGTGGTTGTAGTTACTTGGGTAAATTAAGTAAAAGACATCTCATTGCTCACTAAGATGATTATTCTCAGACCTCTCTACCCCAGCAAAAGAACAATTGCTCACTAAAATAATTATTCTTAAACCCCTCTACCCCCAACGAAAGGACAATGTTTACAAGGTATAAATTTCTCTTGAATTGCTTAGATCTTTTAATTCTTTAAATATTTTGGCTCTCTCAAGTAATATCTCTCTCACACAGATACCAATTTAAAAATATGAGAATTCTCAAATTTATTATAAAAAACTTTTTGTAGGTAATTGGTCTCCAACCTCAAGCTACACTAATCTTGGCTATATTGACAATGAAGAGTGGAAAATATTGCAGCAATAGAGTGATTAACTCATTATCCAATCATAAAAAAACATTATTTTAAGCATTTACAATTTTGGAACATTATTATTCGGTTATGTCTGTGGGAAATTGATAAAAAAAGGCTTTGTTTCTTTGTATAACTTATTTTTGACATTTCCATAGTAGACAACCATGATACACCTAGGCCAGGATGTGTGATTGATTTACCTACCACCACGGACACCTGTGCCCAGCCGGACCTTCAACAATGTATTTAGTAAGCACAACGCCTCACATAGACAATGTTAGCAATGCAAGGTCAAAATCATATCGTTCCACCCCCATCAAGTCTTGGTACCTCTAGCAATGTTTTTAACCCCAGCACTTCTAGCCACTCTCAGTGCCTCTATATAGGCAATTGCATTACCCTGAGGAGTCTGGCCAAAATAATCCTCAGGAAAGCATTTTGCCTCAACACTTGCTAAGTCCCTCAAGTGGTCACTTAAGCTGTCGTGCTACCCTTACATAGAGTAGGAATTCTTGGCATAGGCTCTCTAAAAACTATGAGACTGATGTTAATAATTAATCTCATCGTTCCTCATCAAACTTTTCAAGCTCCCTTAAACATAGCGGAAAAAAAGATCAAAAGACACTTAATATTTAAGCTTCTCTAAGAAAATATCTACAACCCCCATCAAATATAAGGCTCTCCATTTTTCAAATGAGTTTTGAATACTTAAATCCCTATGGATTACATTTCAACCAAAATAAATATGGACAATTATGATGGTCTTACTGATCTAATGAAGCACGTGCAAATTATGTGTAGTAGCTTAGACCTAGTCATCCAACACAATAACATAATATGTAAAATCATCTTTACAACCTTCAGAGGTTTTGCACATGTATGGTATAACAATTTAGATTTAGACTCCATTGAAGAGTTCAGTGATCTTTGCTCCAAACTAGTGGCACATTTCAGCACCACTATACTCTCCAAGAGGATTTTTATAGAGCTATTTGGTGTTACCCAACTAGAGGGTGAGTCCACAAGGGTTTACTTGAAGAGGTTTAAGGAAAAGATGCTTAAGTTTGAAAACTTTCTTGAGCTAGTGACCTCAAAGACCTTGATAAACGAGGTAAGATAATGTTTTCCCTAGAGAGAGATTTATGCCTTATCAAGCAAAATCTTGCTGAAGGTTAAATAAGTAATGAAAAAACAATATACGGGTAGAAAAGGTTAGTCTACTATGATATATGCCTTCTTATTTTTACAAAGAGAGTCAATCAGTACCTTTTAAGGATAATCGTTCTCCTATTGGGAACCAAAGTTCAAGGAAGAATATGAAAGAATTAGCCCATAGACATTAGGTGTATTTTGAAAAGTCAATTCCTTCCTTGAACACAACCATTACACAAGTCTTTACTGCCATCAAGGGTAAAGACTTTGTTTAGTGCCCTTCACTGATGAGGGTAACTCCCAACACTCGCACCTCCAAAATGTTCTGCATATTCCACTAGGATAGGGGACATGACATAGAAAAATATTTTACATTAAATAAGGAAATTAATGGTTAATAGCTAAGGGTTACCTCCAACAATTTATGAAGAAGGATCCCCATCCTGAGCAAGCCAGAGAAGAATCTAGGCAACACCAAGCATTACCTGAGATTAATGTGATCTTAGGAGGTAACTCTTCAGAGGGTGAAACTGGAAATGGGAAAAGAAAGTATGGAAAGCAAGTTCTAATTACTTCTCGCCTCCTAAACACTTGGTATGAACCCATCACCTTTACTTTAGTAGACGAGGAAGGAGTAACCTTTCCTCATAAAGGTTCTATTGGGCTTAATAAACTTGTTACTATACCCAAAATGCTTGCAAAATATTTTTGTATATTGTTTTTTGAATATGCTAAAACATAAATTTATCAATTGTTAAGATATGTAAGTAGTGTTTTAACTTTTTTTTTTTGGAAAGGTAATAGAAATGCTGAGAAAAAAATATAGATAAAGACTCATATGAATGAAAAAATTTTTAAAGGACTTTTCCATAATGCATGGAGTTTGCAATACATTTTTTAAGCATGATCATGTAAACAAAAACAATTACAACAAGAATGAAAACTAAGATAACAATTTAATCCTAATAATTAAATAAAAATCTCATGTCATATATTAATTCATGTATCATTAAAACAAGCAAAAACATATGTCATGATCTTTTTTATTCATAATCCAGGAAGCATGCAACGTAAAAAACAAAGCACATAAATCCTAACTTTTATCATTCCATATCTAGGTTACAAGTGAACCTAAAAAAACACAAGCTTTGATTTTTCATTCATGCATTTGTTTTTCTTTTAAACCAAAATCAACACATTTATAATGATTTTTCTTATATTTTAGAATAAAAGGCTTGCAACACCTAAATTAAACACAAATAAACCCTAAAACCCCAAGCTTTAAATTTTTATGCATGTATTTTTCATATATTTAACCACCATATGTTTTTTATTTTGTATTTTTTCTTTATAAATTATACAAAATTTTTAACTCATATTCATGCATTTAAAGTCATAAAGCACATACGACATCATTTTTCATTATTTTACTGTAAAGTGTAAAGGAAAACAAAAGGTGTGACATACGTGAGGGATGGTTTTAGAAGAGTAGGGAGGTAATATTGAGGCCCCTAGTGGCTGTCGTGGTGGCTAACCAGTATTATAGAGGATTATTATGATTGTCTCCCTCTAGAATAGGGTTCCTTTTCTTCCTCTATTGTTCTTTTCTACCCTCTGAAACCCTTTGGTTTGAACCAAACTTTCCCTCTTCCTCATAATTTGGGTTTTTGGTGTTTTAGTGTGGTTTTACCATCCTTTCCTTCTTTTTTTTCTCTCCTCACTCCCCTCAACAATCTAGACAAGTTGGTTTAAACCTAAACTCTTTTGACCCTTATCTCTATTTAATTCATAGTTTCTCTCTTTAGACTCTCATACTCTTTTTCCAGACTATGAACCTCTATTTAAAGGCCATGAGAAACGTCCTAAAACCTTTCTAGGTGAAAAAAATTCAATTTGTTGATCTTTTTGGATCAATCTTGGTCATTTACCATTGTTGAACACTTTGTTCAATCATTATTGAATTAGCCTATTTGGCACTCGTTTCTTCAGCCATCGGTTTTCATTCTCTCTAATGATTGACCGACGATTCATCCTTAATAACCCACAACCAACCTCTCTTTCTCCATTCTGCTGGGACTATGGTTTTTTCTTTGTTTTATAGGTAAAGATCAAGCTCACCACCGACACTAGGAGTGAAAAAAGGAAAGAAATCATTCTAGATCCACCAATTTTTATCTTTATCGGTGACACCTCATGAACCCACACACCAACAGTGGCGGTGGCACGTGGGTAGACACACCGCTATTGTTCTTCCAACTTAAAAGCTTCCCAACAATGTTTTTCAATTTCTAGTAATTTCTCTAGATTAATTTGTGAATTTTAGGATGCCTATTTTGTAAATTGTAAATTGTAAATATTTAATGTGTTGTTTAAATTATTTTGAATTTTGGTAATTTGAAAAAAAAATGTAATTGTAGGGTGTGTGAGCAAAATATAGTAAAAAAGAATGTGTCTGTGTTTGTATTTTCTTATATGTTTTTTAAATGTTTAAAATAAAAAAAACAAAAAGAATTAAATATTTTTAATTGTATATGACCAAGTCTCTAAAAAATAAAAAAAAATCATATCTTATTTAAAAAATAAAATACATGGTATGTTTTATTTTTTTATGCATATATTTTGGATTTAATATTTGGTTTATTGAATCCATAAGAATTTGACCAATATTCCAATGATTACAAAAATTTTAATTCATAAGAATAATGATCAATATTTTGGCATAAATGTTAGACCTACAAGTGAGAATGATATTTAAATATCAGGAGTTGACCAGAAAATTCTCAAAGTTATTCTAATTGTTCACCAATTTTAATTTGGAGAATTTTTCACAACAACACATGAATTGTGAAGAACCCATCCGCCTTCGAGGATATGTAAACCTTATTAGGGCACCTACTTGGATTCTTTCCATAATAATTTGATTGGGCACACGAGCCTATAATGAAACTCTAAATGCTTAGTTTATTCACATGAATAAATTTTTATACTAAGTCATATACAAAACCTTTAAACCACATTTAAAACCACAAAATGAAGCTTACCTCAATTAGGGTGTGCTAGGGGTGCTAATACCTTTCCTTACAACAACTAATCCCTTACCCTTAAAATCTCTAATAAAACCAATACACCCAGATTTTTTTAGTGACCCTAACGAAACACTAGGTGATGACTGTCACAACCCCTTGATGTTGTGCGTCCATGTGCGATATTTGGTCTTTCAATTCTTCTAATTTTGATCAAATTGACTCCAAATACCAATTTGTTTGTTTATTTGTTTCTTAAACTGAATTAATTGGACCTCCAAACTTTGTCATATATCCCATTTTGATCCTTTGTCTTTCAATTTTTTCAATTATGATTATTTGCAACCTTTTCTTTCAATTTTCTTCAACTAAACCCCAAATTGCATGCCAACATGATGTTTTGACTATCTATAAATTATCCCTGCCTGCTTGTGGTTGAAAATATTTTATGAATTTTTTAACTTTTATATTTTCTTTTGGATTTTTTGTTATAAAAGAGACATAGTAAAAATAAAGAATTTTAGAGGAACCAAAATTAAGTTATGACAATTGCCTTTACAATGCTTACTGTATAATGTCTTGTAAAAGGCTTTGTATAGTAAGATTATGAAAGCTTGGTCTGATGGCTGGGGAAAGTGTTTCAAGGAATTAGAGAATACACGATTGAGATATGAGTTGTTGGTTGATGATGAAAGCTTCTAAAAAAAATAAAGAATATATGGTCAGGATTTGAGCTTTTGCTAACTTATGTCTCAAAGGCAACTTGAATTAGTTGATTTGTCTTCATAATGGTGAAAGTGATCCTTCTATAAATTGGTCAACACATGGCATAAGATATCACCAGAATCTCCATCTTCTATGTTCTCATCATTTCAAAGTGGGAGAGATTGTTGAGTTTTTTTGTCACATATTAATATTTATATATTTTAATGATAATAATTAAATGAAAATGGAGTAATACTATGGTTGGTTGGGAATAAGTTTAAACATGTTTATATGAAGATTATCAATAAGCATAAAGAATTAAATGAAGAAATCAATCAAGAAATCCAAGATGTAAAGCAAGTGAAGATTTAGTTCTTAAGGATTCATTTTAGTGCAAATTATGTAAATCTTTATATCTTACATGATAACATAAATTAAAATGAATTCACACACTTCATATTGTGTGCATTATAGGATTGATATGCATTTAGTAGATTCAAGATTCAGCAGATTTAAAACTTCTAAAACTGGATTTTATGTTGAACATGTTGATTGCTTAGTTATAAGTGTTGAGCACCTAGGAATTTGCAGGAACTAGTCGACCAATTGGCATGATCAATTTGAACCAGTCGACTATTTCATCTGTTAGAGGAATAATAACGGCTATAAAATGGCTAGTTTTGCTTAGAAACATATATATAGCTTGTCTACTTATGGAATTAAATAAAAAAATTGAATAAATATCATATATAAGCTATTTTAAGAGCAAAAAACAACTTCAAATCATCAATCCTAAATTATACTTGTATTTGTACACTAAAACCTTCATATTCTTGCACAAGATTATAAACTCTCACACTCGCTACACTTAAACACATTTATACATTCTAAGTGTTATTATGTGAGATATAGAGATATAAGCTTCAATTGTATTATCTACTCTTTGAGAGAGTGTTGTTACATTTCAAATAAATTGTAATCCTTCAAGAGTTTAAGTGAAAAACTCTTAGTCATTGATGAAGTACATCACCATGGTGAGAAATCTTGAAGAAGATATTTCTTCAAGTAGTGAAAAAGAGCTTGGTGAGGACTTATCAAGGACATTATAATCTTTGGCTTGAATTAGTAAATAATACAATACTCAAGACTGATGTCATAACCCATTTCTAGGTTATTCTCCAAATTCATTTTTTTAAAAAATAAATAAAGGCTGACAACGTAGAAAAAATAGGCTGAGGAGGATACCAAAAAAATTCAAGCTGCAATTTTGGAAGAAATTCGAGGTCTAATTGTATCTTATTATGCCAAAAAATAGAGAAACAATACAGATTTAAGAGCAAATTAAATGATTATTGGATAAATTTACATAAAAAAATAAGTCCAATGACATAATTAAATTTTTAATAGACCAATTTGATTTAATCATGAGTCAAATTAAATTTTAATTACGTTTAAGAATCAATTTGGGTCCAATTAAAGGATTCAATTAAGTTTAAGAACTTAATTATACTTTAAATGAGTCAAATTAATTTTATTAGGGGCATCATTGGTGAAACATTAAGTTTGGGAGCCCAATGTGGGTTTAATTGAGAAGATTAAAATTTTAAAAAATCAAATTTAATTTTTACCAAGTTAATTGATTGAAATTAGGGGCAAAATCACAAGAAAATTAAAGTTTTGGGGCCATTTAGGGGTTAACTTGAATAATTTCATAGTCAAGGACCATTTTGTAAAAGACATCAAACTATAGGGGCTTAATTAACAAAAATCGAGGGTGAAATTGAAGAAAATTAAAAGTTTAATATTCAATTAAGGGTTAAATTGAAGAAATCCAAGACCAAGGATCAAATTGAAAAAGACGCGTAAATGAGGGGCTGGTATTGAATTCGTCAAGGGCTAAATTGCATTAAATCAAAAGTTTATGGTCAATTAGGGATACAATTAAATTAAATCAAAAGTTTAGGGTCAATTAGGGGTACAATTAAATTAAATCAAAAGGTGGAGGACATAATTGAACTTTGATCAAATTTCCAAATTTAAACCTAAAACAACAGCGTTTTAATTAAAAAAAAACCTAGACGACGTGTCGTGTGGGCACTGTTCATTATCTTTCTCATTTTTACCCGAAAACGTTGTTTGGGTGACTACTTTTCAGATGCATTTAATGCTTCATTTCGCCACCAATTTTGACAAAAATCAGGTTGAAATTTGGCAAAGTATCAGCATTTCCCCCCATGTTTCTATCGTCTCTCTCTCTTTCTCTCTCCGTCATTCCAGCCACCAACCGAAGTCACCACCAGCTTGTCTACCACTAAATCCACCACACGTCATCAGCGCGACCACCGGCTGGCCACCCCCCACACCTAGAATAACCATTGTTTCTTCTTTTCTCTTTCCTCTGCAAATCATTTTCTTTTTCCTCCCAGAACCGACACCAGCCACCATTCCCTCCGCCGACACCTCCTCAGCCATTAGCTGAACCTCCTCATCACGTCCACAACCCCCACGATGGACAACTTTCTCCTTTTTGCTTCACCACATTCTTCTTTTTTGTGGCTGCTGCATGTAGAATTCATTTCTGCATACAACAGCTGATTAATGAACCACTACTTTGGGCTAGGCCAGTTCTGGCCCAGCCTAAATGGTTGAGCTGGGTCCGACCCAGGCAAAAAAATCTGTTGGGCCGAGATTGGCCCAACCATTTTGGGCTGAGACCAACCCAACCCAGCTTGGATGGGCTCGGCCTAACCCATATTTTATAAGAATATAATATTATATATTATAATATTTAATATTTAAAAAATGAAAAAACAAATTCAAAAAAATCCTTTAAAAAATTTATGATTTTCTTGCATATTTTTATACAAATTTTGATTAATATTGGGTTGTATTTTTACACTGTAAGATACAAATTCAATATTAAAATACTCAGTTTTCTCTGAAATATCTCTAATTTTTTTTTTAAAATTCAATAATGTTTCAAAACTTTTAAATTAATTTCCCTTTTTTAAAAAAAAAAAAAGAAACAAAAGATATGTTTTGTTGCATACGACAAAATCCTAAAACTTTTCCAAGTATTTTTCATAAAAAGATAAAAAACAAATTGCATCTTTCTCATGTTTTAAAAAAGCAAAAACAATGGATATTGTAACTAGTTTATTATTATTCATTAGGATTTGACTAAAATATCAAAAACTCTTTAGTAATCTTTTTTTTTTTGGGTTTAGATGTAGAGTTTAATATTTGTGAGGTGTAAAATTACACTTAGGTTTTAAAGATACAAGGTGTAAAATAAATGTGATGCTAAAATTTGGATTTCACTCAATGAGGTAGAAACTCTCTCACGAAGGGAGATCTGCCTTAGACCTTAGAAAAGACCAACAATCCGACCTAGAAAAATAATCAAATAACAATGCAGCTTATCTTAGGTACAATGCACCGGAGGTGATGTGTCTTCCCCTCGCACAACCAGTCCCTTACTCAAACTCTTGCAGACCATAATACTAGGTGACGATTTCTAAGCCTTAATCATAATTTTATGATTAAATCCAAAAAATCTTTCCTACAACACACATCTCCTCATGAGACACAATAAAAACATCATCGTCGCCTTCAACATCGCGGCACCCGTGATAACTAGTTTGGTGCTTGAGGTGTGGATGCAGGTTTGCCGAACCACATTAAAAACTGAATTTTCAATTTTTATCTCTATACTCTTTACTTTAACCATTTTAATTATATTGTTGGTTAATTGTGTTAATTATTTTTAATTGAGCTAATTGCAATAATTATTATTGGTGGTGAGATATCTAATTCAGTCATCCTTGGGATGTTATTATTGTCTTAATTTTAGAACAATAATTTGTTCATTCATTCAAATGAGAAAAAACTATATTTAGGATCTTAATCCCAAGTGGAGGCATGTAACAATCTTGCAAATCAAACAAAGCGTATAATTTTTAACTTGGTTTATTAGGTTAAGATGTAAATGAATGAAATGCCAAGGAAACTATAAATTAAATAAAAAAGTAAAGCAATAAAGATAAAGTAAAGTAGTTAAAAAAATTGTATATTATGACAAATAAAAAAAATTAATAAATTGCGTAGTGGGGATGACCATTATTTTCAGTTGCTAGATGAACTATTTATAATATTACGAAGATCAAGTTTCACATAAGCTATAAATCCTATTCCAATACAAATTATTTATATCAAATATGGATTTTAGAACTTGTATTATAATACATTTCATTCCTTTTCTATTCATGCATCTTCTTTGAAAGTTGTATATGTTACAACTCTATTTATATCATAAAATTCACCAACTTTACTATTAAAGACTCCTTGCATTGGTCGATGATTAATCTTATTTATTTTAAAATAAAAAATCAAAATCTATATACCTTAATTTGAAAATCCAAGGAATTAAGAGGCCAAACAATTAATTAAGAGCGTGGGGGAATTGGCTGAAATAGGTTGATCCCACTCACAATACGAGGAGTCTATGAAGGTTTGATTGACTTTGGTCGAGTGGTGTTAGAAACATCTAAGAGGGATAGTTACAAAGTTGTGGCACGTATAATGTGTAGGTTTATCGATGGTGGATGGAGTTATGGTATCTTAGAGAATACTAGTGAGTGAGAAATGTTTGGTTTTGTTTACTTTTGCATCGACTTTTAGGTGTTAGGGTTCTGGTGAGATATTTTATTTTAATTTAAAAAAAAGATATTTTTGGGCTGCAAAATATATATGAGCTTGCACATATTCCAACACATGTTTGGGCAATCAGGCCTCTAGCTAACTTTTCTTCTCCTTTTTCCGTTATTTTCATTCCTTTCTTTCACTCGGTTAGTATTTTCTCATGGAAATTATACCAGCAGAGAATTATGAGAGAGCGTACATCCACTTGAGTTTCAAAAACAAGATTTGAATAGGAGTAGGATTATAACAAATGTACACCCAGCTACAAAAACCCTTAGTAGTAAAAAAAAAAAGTATTTTCAAATTAAACCCTTATTCAATCCAACATGGATGGTGATGACTTACCAAAATAAATGGATGGTGATGACTTACCAAAACACATGCTTTTTTTTTTGGTTTTTTCTTTCAACAAGAAAAATTAGAATTAAAATCTTAATTCCCAACTATTATAAAATGTATAACATGTATATATCTGAATAGAAAATTAATGTGTAAGATTATTTTAATGTTGTAATCCCTATAGTTATTGTCGTGTTCTGCAACACACACACACACACACACACACACACATATAGGAAAGGTTGAGTAAGGCACAACTAAGCCATTCTATTATTCTCAACTTGATATTAGAGCCCTAAACAAATTAAAACACTTTCTCTTCTCTCTGCTATGGACTTTGCATCCCAGCTACAAGCTGCCTCCCTCTCTGCAGCACCGACAGTGTTGACTTCCTTCTCTGCCGCAACCCCTGCCTCCTTCAACACCTCTATTCTACCGTGGCCACAACCTACAGATGGTGATCACGCCCTCTTCAACCCAACCAATTCTCCTTTGCTGTAGCCTTGTTCTGCGGCTGTTACTGCAGATTCTGCCGCCAGCATTGCCTCCCTCTCCCACACTCACCAAGTCATCTCTCTAAAGTTAACAAACAACAATTATCTATATTGGTGAATGCAAATGAAGCCGTATCTCCTACGCTAAGGAATTTTTAGCTTTATTGATGGTTCAAACTCTTGTCCCTCTTCACATTTTCTTACCGTCGATGGTACCTCTCTTAAGGTAAATCAGTTCTTTCTTCGTTGGAAATAACAGGACCAACTCATTCTAAGTGCTCTGCTTTCTTTACTCTCCATGAAAGTTCTCCATCTTATTGTTAACTGCCAAACTTCAAGTTCGGGCACACACTTGAGCAAGCTCTAGCTCCCACATCCAATTCATGTATTATGCAACTTCATGGCTCCTTTTAAGATCTTTGACAAGGTGATGAGTCGATAACTCAGTTTATATAAAAAGCTAAGGCCATGAATTAGCCGCTGCTGGCTGGCCGTATCGCCGGAGGATTTCAACTTATACGTGTTTTGTGGCCTTCGAGGAGAGTTTAAGGCTTAATAGTAAGTCTTGTGACCAAAACAGAGCCTCTCTCATATGCTGATCTTCATAGTCATCTTTCAACACATGAATTCCTTCACAAAATATCCCTTTCACCCATGAGGTATGTTGTCATCAATACACCTTTGCTGCTCATGCCTAACACCCCTCTTAAGCCTTCTTTTCTCACTGTTAGTCTCCTAGAAATTTTAGCTGCAACAGAGGCCGTTTCCATGGAGGATGGCGTCCCAATTAGTTCAATAATAGAGGGCATAGGTTTGTTGTGCCCATAATTGATTTCTGCAAACTCCTTAGCTCCTTCAACGGTGATAGCGGTAGGCAAGGCCATTGACAGGGCAATTGGCAGCGCAGCAGGGGATAGAATCCACACTACCAATTATGCCAAACATTTGGTCATACAGCCCCTCTCTACCCTTAGCTCCAAAATCGGGGCTATGAAAAGCAGCCTAGTGCAAATTTGGCGCTGCGTAACATGTCCTCAATCGGTACTGTCGATTGGTTTCTGGACACTATTGCAAATCAACACATTATATTTGACCTTGCAGGTTTGGCTGCCTCAGAACCATACCTCGGTAATGATAATTTGCATGTTGGTGATGGTAAGGGACTCCCCATATGTCATATTGGTCATATAAAAATATATACACCTCATTGTTCTTTCACTTTGTCTAGTGTTCTTCATGTTATTGCCATCAGGAAACATTTGCTTTATGTTCAAAAATTTTGTCTTGATAATAATGTTTATTTTGAATTTCACCCTTTTGTGTTTTATGTCAAGAATCTCAACACCAATGAAGTCCTTCTCTCAGGTCAGAGTCAAGACGTTCTCTATGCTTTGTCCAAGTCTTCCAAGACATCAATTCCTCAAGTCTATTGGTCTCCCTACATTTTTGCTTCTGCTGATGTATGGCATCATCGACTAGATCATCCTACCTCTTGTATTTTTCAATTGTTAGTCTTCAAAAATAAAATTATTTGTAACAACAAACGTCTTAATCTTCAATGTCAAAGTTGTCCATTATAAAAATGATCGTGTTTGTCTTTAGGACCTACGAGTCACAAAACCTCTGCTCCAATTAAATTAATTTTTAGTGATGTATGGGGTCCTGCAACGGAGATAGATAACAGCCTAAAAAAAGTGTTAATCTCTTAACTTGGCTTTTAGAGGTTTAGAGAAAAGAAGAGTAATGTTAAAACTACAAACTAGGAAAACAATAAAGAAGAAGCAATAAATATAATTATAATATGTAAAAAAGGTTGTTAAGAAAGTGAAAAAAAAAAAGCTCATGAATAAATTGTGTATATGGAAGTGATTATCCTTTTCAATGTTGAATGTTCTATTTATAATGCTATAAAAATAGAATTTTATAAAACCATCAAATTCTATTTTTATACAAATTGTATAAAGCACAAAATGACTATATAATTTATATTATTTATATCCTGATAATTGCATATGTTCTTGTCATAATACAACATCCACCAATTATCCGCATAAAACTCGATCATTAATCGTTATTGTCAATCCTCTCTGTTAGCGTGATTACTGGACATCCACACAGGATTTGCTTGATTGTACGAGATTTGCCTGATTGTACGAGATTTGCCTTGCACAATATTAGCAACCATATCAAGCAAATGTATCTGTGTCATATTTCATCACGTATCTGTCATATTTTATTCCTAAACTAACTCATATTCTCGTGTATATATATAGTTGTTGTATCTCAGTACAGATGGTCATTCAAATAATATATACATAACTCTCTACAGCCCTTCTTTGTTATTGTTCTTTGGTCTCTGTTATCATGGTATCAGAGCCTAGACTCTAGATCCAAATTTCTCACGTGCTTCCATGGTCTCTGTGTCTTTGCAATAATCTGTTCCTGCTTCTCTTTGGCATTCATACAAACACCTCTCTGACAGTATTATTGGAGTCTACAATTGTCGTGTGCCTTGCTCCCTGTCATCATCATGGAAAAACCTGATATTTCACAACCCACTACAACTGTTTTGTTTGGTTCAAACTATAATATTTGAATTCAAGGAATGAAAAGCTTCTTAATTGGTCATAAGCTGTGGCGTATTGTTACTGGAGATATCACTAAACCAACCAAAGAGAAAGATGAATCTGATACAAAGTTTATAGATCGCTTGGAGGACTAGGATAGTAAAAATCATCAGATTATTACATGGTTCCGTAACACCTCAGTACCAGCCATTCACATACAGTTTGCAGACTATGACTCTACAAAAGAAATCTAGGATTTCTTAGCTAATCAGTATCAAACCACTGGACTTGCCCACTATTATCAGTTATGGACTACACTTCATAGTCTCAACCAGGATCAGGTTAATCTGTTAATGATTTTCTTGCTCAAGTCCAACCAATTTGGAATCAAATATCTCAAGCCAACATTAGTGAGGATTATTTGTATCCCATTCAGGTATTTATGGCTCTACGACCTGAATATGAATTTGTCCGAGCCTCTCTTCTACATTGGGATCCACTCCCTTCATTAAACACTGCTATTCAGGAGATTATTTTTAAAGAGACTCGTCTTAATCTGGATAAATCTCCTCAATTTGACATAGCTCTTGCAACTACTCGGTCCTCACATCAGAAATCTGGCAATCAGACATGTAAGAATTGTCATCAAATGGGTTATGTTTTTGCTACTTGCCCTACTATAGAATGCAGATATTGTCATGCTTTTGGTCACATTCTTAAACACTATCCCACACGTCCTCCAAGACCAAAGAATGGGTTCTCTAAATCTAAAACTATGTCAAAGCCTAGCTCTTCCTCTATCATTGTTGCTGCTACTATTAAAGGTTCTATTTTCGTCACTATGAGTGATCTTGAGGCAATGGTTAAACAAGTTATCTCTTTCAATTCCTCTACTGCCATGTCTGCTACTCCGGGTAACTCTCCTTGGTATAACCATATGACCACTGATATTAATCTTTTGTCCTCTAAAACACCTGTTGTTTCCTTGCCACCAATCTATACTGCAAATGGTACTAAAATGACCATTACTCATACTGGTCATGTAACTACCCCCAATCTTAGTCTTCCTGAAATGTACCATATTCCTAATTTGACACTCAATCTTATCTCAGTTGGTCAGTTGTGTGAGAAAGAACTAATAGTTATCTTCTCTTCCTCTGGTTTCAGGTACAGGATTTAGAAATGGGACAGATTCTTGGAACTAGTCGCAAAGGGGGTTGATTATTTCAGCTTGCATCACTTCACTTACCTCAGAAATTTGTGTCTGCTGCTACAACCACAAATTCTTCCATTCACTAATGGCATCTTCGACTTGGGAATGCCTCAGCTAGCAAAATTCAACCTTTAATTTCTCATGGATTATTAGGATCTACTAGGTTTGAGTCATTCAATTGTTTACATTGTCAGCTTGCAAAATAACCTGCCTTGTCTTTTTCCAATAATGTCTTTATTTCAAACAGTTCTTTTAACTTAATACATTCTGACATTTGGGGTCCTTCTCCTGTTCCTTCTGTCAATGGTTTTCGGTATTTTGTGTTATTTATTAATGATCATTCTTGTTTTTCCTGGATATATTTTCTGAAACATCGTTCTAAGCTACCACAAATATACATTACCTTTGCTAATATAGTTAAAACTCAGTTTTCTTGTCCATAAAAGTTCTTAGAACAGAACTCAGTTTTCTTGTCCATAAAAGTTCTTAGAACAGACAATGCCATGGAATATCGAGATTCTTCCTTATTTCAGTTCTTGAATAAGCACAGTACTGTGGTTCAACATTCTTGTCCTCATACCTCACAGCAGAATGCTAAAGCTGAACGAAAGCATCGCCATATTCTTGATTCTGTACGTGCTTTTCTAATTTCAGTATCATGTCCTGAAAATTTTTGAGGGGGAAGCGGCTCTTAATGTTGTCTATACTATTAATCAATTCCCTACTTCAATTCTTCATAATTTATCTCCTTTTAAAAAATTGTTTGGTCAGCCTCTTGACTATTCCGTTCTTAAACCTTTTGGATGTGCTTGTTTTATGCTTTTACAACCTCATGAACATACAAAATTACAACCCTGAGCCCGTCTGTGTTGTTTGCTTGGTTATGGGAATGAACACAAGGAGTTTTGATATTGGGATCCTATTTCCAATAGATTACGCATCTCTCATCATGTTGTCATTTGGGAAAACACCATGTTCTCTTCTCTTTCAAAGTTTTACTACTCTATCCAAACTGACTATTTCTTTTTCACTAATTCCTCAATTGATTTGTTTCCAAGTCCTAATCCAGGTGATTCTGATGCACTCACTGATAACTCTTTACCACATGATCCCCCTGAATCTGTACCAGCTGTTGATCCTGCACCTGCACCTGCCACTACTCCTGCCAATCCTCTTCGCCGCTCCACTCGGGTAAGAGAAACTCCTTATTCTCTTACATATTTTCATTGTTATTCTGCTATTGCTACTCTTCATAAGCCTCGATCTTATCGGGAGGCAAGTACTGACCCTCTTTGGCAGCAAACTATGACTGAGGAACTTCAAGCTTTGGAGAAAACTCATAATTGGGACTTAGTTGATCTTCCTCCTAAAAAGACACTTGTTGGCTGCAAATGGGTTTACAAAATTAAGACTCGTTCTGATGGAACTATTGAGCATTATAAAGCTCGTTTGGTTGCCAAAGGATACACTCAAGAGTATGGTATAGACTACGAAGAAACTTTTGCTCATATAGCTCGGTTAACATCTGTTCGTAGTCTATTAGCTATTGTTGCAGCTCGAAAGTGGAAGCTATTTCAGATGGATGTTAAAAATACCTTCCTTCATGGCGATTTAACAGAAGAAGTTTATATGCTTCCTCCTCTTGGTTATCATGCTCCTCATAAAGTTTGTAAACTTCAGAAAGCCTTGTATGGATTAAAACAAGCCCCTAAGGCCTAGTTTGCCAAATTCAGTTCCACTTTTGCTTAATTTGGATTTCTTTCTAGTTCTCATGATTCTGCATTGTTCATTCGACGAACTGACTGTGGTGTTGTTCTTCTATTAATATATGTTGATGATATGATAATAACAGGAGATGATGCTTCCGGTATTTCTGAAGTTCAACACCATCTTAGTCAGCATTTTGAGATGAAAGATCTTGGTCATCTTAGCTATTTTCTGGGTCTTGAAGTTTCTCAATCTTCTGAAGGCTATTACTTGTCACAAGCCAAGTATGCATCTGATTTACTTTCTCGTGCTGGTGTCACTAACACCAAAATAGAGTCCACACCCCTGGAAATCAATTGCAAGCTTACACCTCTAGATGACACTCCTCTTGCTAATCCTACTTTGTATTGAAAACTTGTTGGGAGTCTTGTCTATCTCACTACTACTTGACTTGACATTTCATATGCTGTTCATTTAGTAAGTCAGTTCATGTCTGCCCCTCGCTCCACTCACTTCTCTGCAGTGCTTCGGATACTTCGTTACCTTAAAGGCACTCTCTTTTATGGTTTACACTTCTCTGCCAACTCCTCATTGGTGTTGTCTTGCTACTTTGATGCTGATTGGGGTAGAGATCCAACTGATCGTTGGTCTACAGCTGGATATTGTTTCTTCCTGGGTGATTCTCTTATCTCTTGGCGTAGCAAAAAACAAACTGTTATTGCTCACTCTAGTGCCGAATCTAAATATCGTGCTATTGCAGATGCTTCCTCTGAATTAATTTGGTTGCGGTGGCTATTAACTGACATGGGTGTTCCACATTCTTCTGCCACTATGCTTCATTGTGATAATAGAAGTGCTATACAGATTTCTCATAATGATGTATTTCATGAAAGTACAAAACACATCGAGATTGATTGTCATTTTGTACGACATCATGTTTCTCATAGCATCACAAGATTGGTTTCTGTCTCCCCTGAACAACAAACAGCTAATATCTTCACCAAAACACTTCTTCCAGGTCGTTTCCAGGATCTCTTAAGCAAACTAAAGATGGCATCTACTATACCACCTTGAGTTTGAGGGAGGGTGTTAACGTGAGTACTAGATATCCACAACAGGATCTCTTAAGCAAACTAAAGATGGCATCTACTATACCACCTTGAGTTTGAGGGAGGGTGTTAACGTGAGTACTAGATATCCACACAGGATTTGCTTGATTGTAGAGATTCGCCTTGCACAATATTAGCAACCATATCAAGCAAATATATCTGTGTCATATTTCATTATGTATTTGTTATATTTCATTCTTAAACTAACTTATATTTTCGTGTATATATATAGTTGTTGTATCTCAATATAGAGGGTCATTCAAATAATATATAAACAATTCTCTATAGCCCTTCTTTGTTATTGTTCTTTGGTCTCTATTATCACTCTCTTTTAGTAGGTGATTGATTTCAAGTACCTTTATTGGTTGATAGTTGATTTCGATTATTTTAACTAGTTCACTTGAGAATAACTATTATTTTTCTTCATCAATCAAATAGATAAATTATTTTTTATATAAACACTTATAGTCGTCTGCCCTTTCAAAAGCCAATGTCCCACACCACTCTACGTACTTCGATCCCAAATCATGTAAACACCCAAGCATTAATGTAACAATATACTTTTCGCAGATGAGTTGTTTATATATTTTTGGCTCATCACCGTCGTCTCGCATTATAAAACTTAGAGACAGAGAACAAAGTCAAATTTTATTGTTGACTATCTACGTGCAGCTCTTCTGCTTGGTTTTGCGTGCATATTAGCCAGAACTACCGATTCCCTTTCCCAACACAATA
>Ga0325414_1000818_pt1 | contig 27689 bp, 10 predicted proteins | sample PopdelMetagenome_8_FD_206183 | JGI IMG/M metagenome (GOLD analysis project Ga0325414, IMG submission 206183) | Populus deltoides microbial communities from Bellville, Georgia, United States - Leaf-PdKOR-R3 | ecosystem: Host-associated > Plants > Phyllosphere > Phylloplane/Leaf | place: USA... | reverse complement strand
GGGTGCTGTAATTTTTCATTCAAAGATCTGTAAAGTATAGATTTGGACTTGGATTTAGAACTAGCAAGATCTTGTAAATGAATAATAGAAAAACTAGAGAAAGGGGAAGCTTTACAGCAAAAAAAAACATTAGGGCTAGCATGTAGACTGCCTGCCAAGGACAGATATGAAATATTTAAGTTGATGCTGGCAGGAACCTAAATCTACAGGATGCTATCGCTTCAAATAGAAGATTTGGAATGATTTATCATTTAGCATAGCATCTCTAACATAGTAGATTTCATGTTTATTGAAACAATTTCATGAATCGTGGCGAAGTGAGGCATCATCGAATTAACTAGTGTATTATATAAGGCAGCAGAAAGATAGATGCCTTGATACATATCTTACTATGAAATATCAAAAGTCGCAACTCTCATCAACATATTGGCATCTTCAGGACAACCACTATGTCTATAATTGACCACCCTTCTACGGTGAAAGACATGAGCATTTTCTTCTCAATTCATATAAAGAAACCCAGACCTAGCTACCTAGTTTCCTTGTTTAGATTGATAGCCAATAAGAGATCAAACAGCCAAAAGTTCCAGTGGAAACCCAAAAAGAAACAATAAGCATCTAATCATAAATAGTCACTGAAAGAAATACAAAGACCGAATCTCATCAATCCAACAGCTCTCCTCCTGGGCTTTTTCTTGATTCCAACCTCCAAACCTGTCATAATATGACCAGTTAAACCTGTACGGGTGAACACAAGTAGTAAAGAGTTAGCTTAGAGCACATAATCGATCGATCGTGGCCTCAAATTTCTTTGAATAACCTCAAAAAAATTTATTTCTTATTGGCTAACAAGATGAATTATCGTGATACATATAAGCCACTAGTTTTAAACAGTCGAGGTATTCCAGTCCTGCTTGAGCTGTCTATATATATATATATATATTGTGATCACTAGCTAGAAAACCATCTTCCTATAAGAGACGCCCAAGTTAATGGAGAGAGCAGTAAAGAAAAGAATGCTTATAATATTTTGATCCTATAAGCACCCGCAATGATTCCTAACACTTCCTTTTGACCAAAATAATACAAGAAGAAATGATATTATAAATTACTTAAATACATCCAATCATTGCAAGCTATAGAATAGGAGATGATTATTAAAATTTAGGCTTATTTGAAAGATACCCTCAAAAAACATGTGAAATCTAGAGATGAAAAAAAGTTTTTGTCGACTCCATGTCCTTTTGTTTAGCCCAGCAAACGGATTCTTGTTGGTACATGAAAATTCCAGGCCCTATAAAATATTTTAATTGACTCTTTTTATAAGAATTGAAATGATTAATTATTTATCAACTATATGTATGCACGAATGCTAAATGATTGTTAAGTGGACCGGCTACATTATTTAAAATAATGTGCATATAGCAGACAAGAGAAAACCCATCTATATGTCATTGATGATGAAACTTTTCGTTTGAGGCAAAAGAAGGGAATCGTGAAAGCTCAAACAAAGTAAAGAGAAAAGGGAGAAAAATTCCAAGCTCTTTTCCTTTACTTAGCTAGGAATCATGTCCAAGATAGTCACATAACAGCTAGCATTTTACACAAATATTATGAAAAAGCTTAAATCTAGATCAGTGGAATAACGTAGGCAAGAAAAGTCTTGGATTCATAATTACTTATGAGGCTTGGTTCGAGATTCTAGCGTAGAAACCCTTTGGCTCAAACTGTTCTATGTGGAGAAGAGGTCAGGAAACATATTATCAGGAATGACCCCTTCAAAGACATTGAATAGTTAACTTAAAATTACCACAATCAAAGAATGGTCAAATAAAACAGAAATACCGACTTCCATGGGTATATTGCAATAACCTTTTATTGATAGAATTTTCATCCTTATATCCATCGGTAAATACCGACAATAAATTCTCTCGGTATATACCGAGCGAATTACAGTGAAAAAATAAAAATTGAAAAGAAACCAAATAATACAATGACGTATAACTTTTACAGATGATATTATCGATGAAATTAACCTGACGATAAAGTACATCCGTAAATTTGCCGATAAAAAACTTTCCTCGGTATATGCTGGGGGAATTATGGAGGCTATTATAGTGGAATTCAAAAAAAAATTACATGGTGACATGATATTTTTACTGACGGAATGGCCAATGAAGTTACTAAAGGAATAATTCTATCGATAATACTGTTGGTAATATTTAATTTATAACCTCGCGATCAACCCTCCTCTCCCCCTCCTAAATTTCTCCTTCCTCGTGCATTTTTTCTACAACAAACAACCACCTCCTTCCCTCCTATTCTCTACACAATTTAACCTCCCATAATAAATCTGGTCACCACAACACTTAGTTTTTCAGCATCCGTGTTCTGATTTAAATTTTGTTAAGGATTTTTCACTTTAAGTAAGCAAATCTACCCTTTTTTTATCTGAACTCAATTTTAAAAGGTTAATTTTTTTTCATATTTTTGTAGTATATGTATTTTATTTAGGTGTTTACTTGTTTTATAGTTTTTTCCTCATACAAGTTTGTTGTATGGATTTATGATTTGTACATGTTAAGGTTTGTTTTAGATTTTGTAAAATTGTATTTGTTTGTAAATTTATGAAACTTATGTCAAATTTTTAACTTAGACATTTTGAGATGAAATAAGTAATGGCTTATTTAACGGGTCTATTTTATAGTTTATCATTTTATTGCCGAGTTGAAATTTTCAGTAAATGTGTAGAAATTTAAATTTATACAGATAATTGATAATGAATTAAGAGTACTGTGAAAATATATTGAATAAGTTTGAGCTAACGTAGTTAATTAATACATGTTGTCATCATTATTTTATATAAATTTGATATAAGTAATGGATGATCATTCATGGATGTATAGAGATTCACCCTAAGGGTTGTAGAGGATAGTTTATTTTATATCATTATTTTATATAATCTATTTGGGTCATTTGCTGCTCCTTATTCTTGTTGGCTGGTGATACTCACAATTTACAACCTGTCACTGGGGATGTGTATAAGATCAAAGTTCATATTTTATCTACGATCATACTCGGTTGTATGAAACAAGACACATATTGAGGCTTCAATATACGAGGCCTATATTGTTGATGAGATCTCAATAATTATCTCATACTATTTTAAGCCTCAGTTAAAAACAAGAATCAACTGCGTTCCAAAGCATGATGATGGTAGGGAAGTGCCTTTGTGTGAGAACTTGTCAATATTATCCCATCTTGGATGGCCCGTACCAAAAAATATTATGATGAGAAGATATTTGTCAGAAATAGAATTTAAACAAGCACATAATTATGTGCTATTTGACTGTGATGAACTGAGACCTTTTATTCAGTAAGTATACTACTTAACATGTCATTATTTTTAAATAATTTATCTCTTATAATATTATAAACTGATACATTGTTGAATTTCTCATAAGCAACATTTTTAATATGTATTATATCAAAACTCACAGTTGTCGGAATTCCAAATCTTTTGATTGCAAAATGAACAATTTTCTACATGGTTCAAAAAACATGTAAGTACTGGTTAATTATTATTATCTCTCATAATACTTAATTTCTTTACACATTTCTCATTAATTGTTCATGGTTGTATTTCATGTACCAGGTTTATTAATTGAGAAAGAATGCTAGTGTTACTTTGTCTTTATCAAGTCCGGGTCCTTAAATAAAGGTGAAGTGCTACAATGAGTATTTCTTTAATGGACATGTGTTTTATATTGAAAAATATGAGCAAGGTAGAAAGACATATAATAATAGGGTTTGTGTTAAGGGATCAACTTCTAATGAATTTGAAGTTGACTACTATGAAAAGTTGGAAAAGGTAATTGAATTGCAATATTATAGTGAGTAGAATAGAGTATTTTTATTCAAATATTATTGATACAACACCACTGAAAGAGGAATCAAAGTAGATTCTCATCATAGTTTGGTCGAAATTAATTCAAATGCTAGACTCCACAACGTCGATGATGTTTTTATTTTTGCAAAGCAATGTAGGTAAGATTATTACACATACACTTTTTCCTTTAGAAAGAATTGTTTAAGAGTTGATTGGTTATCCGTAGTGAAAACCAAACTTAGGGGTTGTGTCAAAGTTGTTCAGGATGATAATGATGAATTAATTATGGGACATGATGTCTTTCAACTTAGTGAGTGAGTTGATCCATATCGAGTTGCTCTATCTAATAACTTGGAAAAAAATTCAAATTTTCACATCGCTGAGAATATTTTTATTGATGTTGATGTTAAGGGGTTGAATGATGTTTTGAACTCTGACGGACATACACAAGTCGATGAAGATGATAGCGATGAAATCAACATAGAAGATTATAATGGAGATGAGGACGAGTCAATTGACGAAGAAGAAGGTAATTTTAATTAATTTGCACAACACAAATATGTAATGCTATAAATTATAATTTATTATTGAATGACAATAAAATATTTATTTTATTATTATAATGTGAACTGGTGTTATTATGTGGTGTGTGAAGCTGTGAATTTAAGTATTTGTAGGATGGATAGATAAGAAATACAAATACAATTTGGCATAAGACACTATTTTACACTGATGAAAATACCAACAGACTGTACATTACATATGAGTATATCGATAAAATGTGTCAATCAGTATATTATAGTGACTATGAGAATTGTTCCCCTTCTTCATGGTACTGTTCATGGTGTTCATTAAATACACATATACCGATGGAATGTGTCAGTCGGTATATTCTAGTGATTACAAGAATTGTTCACTTCTTAATACGCTGATAATTAATGTTTTTTTAATTGTTCACTTTTTTTCCAATGGCATCACCGAGGGAATAAAAAGTCATCAGTAATATTTACTGGGCTTTCTAAAAGTTTTCGTGCAAGTTAAGAATTTCCATTTGACTTTACAAATAGAATCATCATCGGTAATTACATTAATAAAATTAAATTAAAAGACTAAAATTAGAACAAACAAGGTGTCATCTTCATCTTTCTTCTTCTCTCACCAAGCCATTTCTCTATCTTTCTTTTTTCTTCTCTCTCTCCTTCTCAGCTAAAATCAAACATTCTCTTTTCTATTCATCTTCAGGTATGTTGTCTTTCTTCATTTTTTTCTTTTTGGTTTATTAACAATCTCTCTTTTCTTTTTTTAATTATCAGCTGAAATTAAGCACACCATTAAGGTAAAAATTTCTCATTCCTTTTTCTTCTTTTTTTTGTGTTTTTCTTGCTTTATTTTTGTATCATTATTTTTGTTCAATTTTGTGATCTTAATAATTTTATGAATTAATAAATGTGTTGAATTTTAGTTGTTATTGAAATAATTTTTGCATTATTTTATTGAATTTTAGTTATTTGTTTTCCAAATTTGTTGTTGAATTTCAATTAAACGTGTAGGATTAATTTTAATTATTACTTTGTATTTATTCCATTTAGAATAATTTTTTTTTAATTTAGGATTAAAAATATTACCACTTAGAAATAATTTTGTTGAATTTTAGCTGTTATTGTAATACTTTTTTATTATTTTGTTGAATTTTAGTTTTTGTTTTAATTTTATTATTCAATTTCAATTAAATGTATAGGATTAATTTTAATTATTATTTTCAATTTTTTTTAATTTAGAATATTTTTTTGTAAATTTAGGATTAAAAATATTATCATGTAGAAAATGAAAATTTTCTATGAAATTGAATTACGCTAAATTGTTAGAAGAAATTGAATAAAACCAACTAGTTTGTGGCATACATGTTCTGTTTGTAGGTTTAAAAATTTTTAGTAATCTTCCATTTAGGGGAGGTGTTGCTGAATTTTTTGAAAAAAAATTGAAATCATTTAATATTTTTTTATTTGTTAATTTGTGTAGATACCTAGAGGAAAGTCTATTACACGTTGCGAGGACAGGATCGATGTTAGTTTTTCTAGCAGCGATCCTGACGACCATGATTCATTAGGTGCCAACCAAAAATAGACACTTGAGGCACAAACATCGACTCACAACACGGGCTCATCGAGTGCAATGCTGCAATATTGAGGGGAGGTCCCTTCACAGTAGGATCTATTTACCTGCAAGTACGAAGCCAAGTGGGAAGACGACCTTTCAATGTAAGTTTGTTTTGCTTTTACAATGACATGTTTAATAATTTTTGAAAAAATAATTTCATTTAATGAATGCAATTTTAGGTTTATAAACATTGAGGCTACAAGAACAATAACATTGCCTTTTAAATCATTGATGGAAATTCCATTTTTTTAATGGAGTCAGGTTTCCAAACATCCTGAATGGAAACCGCAAGTCGATGCATGATTTTCAAGGTTCAAGTTTAGTATTAACTTAAATATTTTTTTCATGTTAATTTGGTTATTTTATTGAAATTACTGGAATTTTTCTTTATAAATTTTTACTTCAAAGAAAAATTTGAATAGGAGAGAGCTGATAATAATGTTACGAGAAGGTTGGGGAGAATTATGTTGCAATTAGGTAAGATTGAATTCAGGATAATTTTTTTATTCCAAATATTAAAATTTTATTTTTCATTTACTAACAGATAATTAAATTTTACCATATAGGTTCTGTGATTTTTGGAACGAGACACAAAAGAAAGCTAAAAAATATACGGAAAAAAAGAGAGCTTCCAAGCTGGAATGACATGGCAGTTTGAAAGGATTTCAGACTGTCGTATATCTTAGAGGTTGTATAGGCAAAGTACATTCAATACACGATGTTCGTGTGTTTCACGCGATGGTCATAGTCCGGTGCGGAAAATTGGAACCGACGTATTCATGGTTTCGTTACCACACACACTAGCGACTCATTCTATTCATTTTGCATGTGAAGAGGATGATATGAGTTTTTATTACATCTATTTTTATTAGTTTTTTTCATAAATATATTTAACCGTCAATATTTTTTTCTTGCAGACTATAGTTCTTGGACGCGAGCCAAGCACAATGAAACTTTTTGTTGAAACACATATGTGGAGTGATAACCGCCAAAAAAGATTTCAGCAATTCGTGGATAGCCAAGCTCAGCACTTTGTGGTATGTTGTTTTTCAACCATTTTTTTTTCTTAAGTTATTATTTCGTTGAATTTGATGAATTTATTTTTTTCTTTTCAAGATACATATAACAGTCAGTTGAAAGAGAGATACGGGGATGATCTTTCAACCCATTCGGATCTCGATTTAGATTTGTGGTTGGAGGCAGGATCGTCTGGTGGACCTAATAGAAATCGGGTATACGGACTCTCTAACACTATGGCTAAGAACTTGCAGACGACCCGTAGTGTTTTGACCATTTGATACTCACAATCAATTTCGAGCACTCAAACTTTAGAGTTCACAGTGATGTTAGACCAACGAGTATAGGCTTGGACGACCTATCTTAATGAAAAATATGAACAACTCATTGTTGATTATGAAGAACTCTGTCGATTAGTAATGGAGATGAGATCACAGATGAGTGGTACGTGTATAGTTTTGAAGCTCGGCCCGGGACGCGGCCGACCCGGGGCTGGAACCAGGTCGAGTTTAAGGAAATATAGAGGAAGTCAAAACCCGGGAGTGATCCGGCTGACCCGGTGGGTTGACCTGGTGACCAGGTAAGACCCGATCAAAAACCCGGTTGCAACCCACTGACTTTTTTTTTTACTAAAACGATGTCGTTTTGATTTAAAAAAAAATCAGAATTGACTTGGGTGACCCAGTTAAAACTCAGTAACTTGGTCAAAACCTGGAACCCGGGCCTTGGGTCGGGTCGACCACCAAGTCGGGTTTAAAAACTCTAGGTACATGTGCACCCCCTAATTGGCCCCACGATCCCGGCAACGACCAGCTTCCTCCTCCTCCAACACTGTCTTTATTTTAGATTTATTGTATTTAAATGTACAAATGTTTAAATTTATAATAAATATTTGATTTTTATATTCTTTATATTATTTTTTTACTTTTGTTCAATATTTTTTTAAAAAAATAAAATATTTCTAATGGGATTACTGATGGAACAATTCTGTTGATATATTCCAAAGAGAGATGAAAAAGAAATTATTACAAATGTCATTGTTACTGTTAACTCATCGATAGAATTACAGATAATATTTTATCGATGATATGTTATATTTACTGATGAATATACCGACGGACAAATAAAAACACCAATTACATTACATACGGTTTTCATGTCGATAATATGTTAAATTTACAGATGGAGTTATCGACAGAATGAAATGGGTAATTTTTTTGATGCATTTTGTCTGTCTATAAATTCATCAGTATATTTATTACTGATAAACCATAAATTACCGACGAGTTGTTTCTGTCCGTGAGCTTGTTGGCGATATACGTATCAACGGACTATGAGTGTAAATACCGACATAAATTTATGTCGGTAAAACTGTTAAATATAGTAGTGTACTAATACAGATAAGTGAATATGATCGCAAACAAAAAAGCTGATGGAATTCCAAACAGAAAAGGATTATTGGAATAAATTGTAATGAAATTTAGAATATACATGCTTTATCATTATCGAATTTATTTGCCTCCACAATTTGATAACACCAGTTTTCTACAGTAACTTATTGGTTGATATGTATGAGTTTGAGCCAAAATTTTCTTTGATATTTTCCTATGTATATATCTCCATGAACGAATTCTGTTAAAAGGCTTGATTGAACTCGCAGCATGAATTGGTGGTCATGTTAATGTGGGCTATGGTAGCTCAAACCCCAAAAGAAGGTTCCTTGGGAATAATGAGTAATTTAACTTCCATCAAAACTTTCTTTTAACTTGTGTATTAGTCCTACTTTGCTGCTAACAGTTGTTTATTATGTTCTGTCTCCACTACTTGAGAAGGATAAGTTGCACAAGTCGATGTCAAACTAAAATATTGTAATCTACTTTGTATCTCACCTTATCTTTCACTCTTCTATTTCTTAGGACTTGAACATATATATATATATATATATATATGCAAGCAGCCACGGTCTACCTGTTGTGGCTTGGTGAATTGAACCTTTGGCTTGAAGAGGGAGGAAGTGGCCTTTTCCTTTCCTTTTTTACTTTCTCTATGCATTAGCCAATAGATGTAAGGAGTCTCCATGTGTAGTGAAAAACATTCGGTAATCAAAGTGCAACTTGTACAAGCCAGGCTATGCAAAAGGAATGTCTCAAAAGCAGTCAAATGCTAAAGCCCCTGACTGGGTCATAGCAAAATTCTCTAACGTGTGAACAATCCATAAAGGCATCCATCAGCTCTCCTCTTTTTTTTTCTCAAAAGTGCGTTTTTGTGGGGTTTCCTACCAACTTCAAGATAGTGACGGCTAAAGTAGTCTTCATGCTTCAAGAATGTGCCTCTGGACAACTTGAATTCAATACCAACACAACTTGAGCAAACTCAAACATTAGTATTGGAAACTTTTGTGGGTGCATATTAGCATGGCTTCAAATGCACTCATAGTAGACAAACTACAGTAATAGTCAATTTTGTTGGTGCATATATTAGCATTGGTTGCCAATAGAACTACTTGTGGTCTTCATCTATATAGGAAGATGATGTCTAAAATAGTTTTTGATGGATGAGTGTATTTTATATATGTTATTTTTGTTTAATGCCTATGTTTAAAGGGTCAAAGGCAGAGTAATAATTCAACATGCTTAGACTTGGCAGAATATCAAGCACAGATAACATGGATTTAGCTTGTTTTCAGGCTCAACATTCTTGGGTTCAACTACGCGCTAAACCCAAGTATATGTGGGTCTAGCGAGCTGTCAGACCTGTCACCTTTGGACTTGGGATCATTCCATATCCAAATGCATATGTAATTGAAAATCATCATAGATCAAATATTGGGTCACGAGGTTTTGTTTATTTATTTTTATAGCTCTTAACATAAAATATTAAAAGTCAAGAACAATAATCTTTTTACATCTCTAGGTGTATAAGAGTCTCTTAAAGACCTATCATATTTTTATCCCTCATTAATGCTATAAGAAGAAAATAATATTTCAACCCCTTCATTCAAGCAACATGACAAGGTTCAAATATCTATTTTCTAAGTATTCATACTCTTATTCGTAAGGCATTTATCATAAAATAACAAGAACAAATACTTTTATTCTTATAATTTAAAGTTTATCTCTCATTTATTGCAATCCCTTATTAAAAATCATTGACTTTATCATCAGACAATTTCTAAATTCCATCAAAAAGGATTATTTTACAAGTGTTAGATCTTGTATCATCAACTTCATGAACTCTAGAGAAGGAAATATTGACGTGAAAGTATAATTATCCATTGTTTAAACACTTAAAAATCCTCATTCCTGAGCATTTTAAATTTTAAAAAATCATCGATTTGCAATTACAATTTACATAACCACTTGTGAAGAGTGTTGCCTTTTTAGTATCTAGATTAACATGTATTACTTTCTTATTTCAAGTTTTAGACTACATTTAATTAATAAAACGGTTTTAATGTGTTTAAAAGTGTTTTTTAAAATATCTTTTAACTATAAAACATAAAAATATGTCTTTTCAAATAATTTTTTTAGATGATTTTGATATGAAAATATCAAAATTAATAAAAACATTTAAAAAATATTAATTTTTAAAATACAAAAACAAACACACTCTTAAAATTAAAGCAGCATGGTTTTGACACTATAAATAAAGAAAATCATAGGTTGCAAAATGTATGTCCAATGAGACTAAAGCAACATGCACGAACATGCATTGAGAATCTTTTATAGAATATTTTCCAAATAAAGCAGATTTGTATCAAGTTCTGAATTAAAAAAAAAGAGGTAACATCGTACATTCTCGACGTTACTAATTATACCAAAGAAGTCAAATACAAGTAGTAGATGGCGACAAAGTAAATTCTTGATTTAACAACAAATCAAAGGATACGGCTCGTTTTGACCGGGAATCTTTTCTGTATTACTTCTGTTTCAATGATTAATCAAACTATATATTAAGATGTAGTTTTAGCATAAATTAAAACCTCTTTGGAACCCATTCATTTAACCGAATGCAATGCTTTTCTTTTCTTAAACTCAATGGCCAATACGTAGACTATTTGCCTGTAATTGCACGCACGCACGCCCTCTCTAGAAACCCAACTTTTGCCAATCTTGGAAATCTTCATAATAATATTATTCTCAAAGTTTTAGCTCCAATGCAATGCATGGCAATCTCAAACTATTATGTGTGGATAACATTAATTTCTTTTTACTATAAATGAAGATTTTTAATACATTTGTAAAATAATAAATGTTATCTAACACATTACAAAAACAAAACTAAATAAGCTAAGTCTTTTACCGTGGCCCTAAAAACCCATGAAATGAAACATTATGTAAATATGATTTTACCTTTGCCAAAAAAAACTGATTAAACATGGAATTGGAGGTAGAAATATCTTTTTCATGGGATATATTCATCATTGCAAAATTAATTGTGTAAAAAATGATCCGGACATGTTGTTTTGTTCCAATGCAATAACTATTTCGTTCTCAAAAACAAAACAAAAAAATTATCTTTGGATGAGGGCCCATATGTCTTTTTCTTTAAATAAACAATATAGTTATGATCATGTCCTTGGAAGAGAAAAATATATATATACATGCATAGAGGGGCTTCTGCATCTTTTTTTTTTTTAACAGTGAAATGGCATAATTAACATTGCAATTCAAAAAAACAAAGGCTATTTGTGAGGGGTATTGGTCTTTTTTTTATTGGTTTTGTTGCTATTTTTAAGTTTTGTCAGGGGTGGCTTGGTAATTTTTAAGGTTTTAAATATTATTAAAAAATGTTACATGCGTCAACGCATCATGGCCTCCGGGCCATTCAAATCCTGATTCTATCGCAGTGTGTCATCCTCTTTCTAGCAGTGTAGCACATACTCATGGAGAAGGTCCGGTTGGGCTGTGGTGAAAGTTTTTTCTTTCTTCTCTCTTTTCTTTCTCATTTCCTAGAAACACGCCTGAACTTCTAAAAAACCAAGGTGTCATCCGATTTATAATCTTATTAATTTTGGTCATCATTCTTTTAATTACTATCTATTTGACTTTTGATGTTTTTTTAAGTTTGGATTTTTTCAATTTCATCCCTAGCCTTTTTATTCAATTTGATTTTTTAACTAACTTGGTCCCTCTACCTTTAATTGCTTTATTTATATACTTTATACTTTTTTTATTATTGTTTTTTTAAATTTTGTCCCTTTTAATTTTATTTTATTTTTTTAATTTATTTTTTGTTCTCATTCTTTTGATTGTTATATTATTATCGTTTTCTTTATTTATCTTCTTTTTTTTTAATTTGTCCCTCAACATTCAATTTCATTTGGTTTTATATCCAGTTTTGGTCATCATTCTTTTAGTAACTTTTTTTTATCCTTTTCTTAGTTTTTTTTGTTTTTCAATTTAGCCCCTAATTATTTTCTTTCATTTTTATATCATGTTTGGTCTGCATTGTTTGGGTTATAAATTGTTTTACGATTTGATATTTTACTTAGTTTTTTTTTCATGGTAGCCTTCCAACAAGGCAATTTTTTATTGAAAGTTGGTTTTTTTTTTTCAAATTCATCATTTGACATTTGGTTATTAAACCCTTAGCTTCATTGTTTTTTATGCTTTTCTTTTGTTGTGTTATCATGATTTCATATCTTGGGTAATAGGTTAGTCAAGTTAACCATGGTTGCCTTTTTTTTTCCCTTACGTTTTTTTTATGAAATTAATTTTTTTTTATAATTTCATAATTTGGCATTAAATTATTAGCCTTTAAGCTATGTGATTTTTTCACTTTTCTTTCTATTAGAGTTATCCCAAATGCAGGTTAATCAAATTAACCTGGGTTAACTTGCATTTTCTTACTCTATATTTTTTTAATTAACTTCGGTCTTTTTTGCTAGCTTTTTATTTTTTAGAAGTCTAATTTTTTTATCCCGATCTCATGTCGCGAGTGGTAGGTCAATCGAGTTAACCCAAATTGACTCTCTCTTTTTCCTTGATTTTTTTTATGACTTAATTTTTTTTTAATTTCATCATTTTACATTAAATTCTTTCCCTCGAGCTTTGTCATTTTTTTGCTTCTCTTTCTGTTTTGTTATTTCAAGAGTGAGTTGGTCAAGTTAACTTGGGTCAGCTTGTATTTTTGTTCACAATATTTTTTTATTTAGGCCTTTTAGGTTATGCCCTTCTTTTGGAGGTATAATGTTTTTATCTCGATCACATGTTGCGTGTGGCGGGTTAGTCAAGTTAACCCGGGTTGACTTAGATTTTTTTCCTCGGATTTTTTTATGACCTTTTTTTTCAATTTCAACATTTTGCATTAAATTATTTTCCCTTCAACTTTGTCATTTTTTCACTTCTCTTACTGTTTAATTATTCTGAGAGAAGTTAACTTGGATTGGCTCAAAATTTAATTGACATTTTTTATTGAACTTTGGTTTTTTAAATAGGTAATCCTTTTGAAAAAAAATTTATCCCAATCTCATATCACAAGTTATTGGTTCGTCAAATTACCCCGTGTTAACTCTAGTTTTCTTCTTCAGCGTTATATTTTTTGAAGAAAAAAAATTCATCTTTGACATTAGGTTATTAGGTCTTGATCTTTACAATTTCCTTTTGTTTTTCTTTTTGCAGGTTCTTTCGGTATCATATCTCAGGCTATAATTTAGTTAATTTAACTCGGGTTGTCTCGGATTATCGTTGCTTAAATATTCTTTTTTAGTGTTGGAAAAAGTTTAACCCTATAAATGGCAAAATAAAAAATTTACCCCTTAAATAATATCACATATATTATTTTAGGCTAAAGTTAGAAATTTATTCAATCGAGTCCTTACTTAATTGTTTTTAGGTCTAAAATTGTAATTCCTTGTATTAATTACATTATAGTCTTCGATTTCTAAAATTTATTTTCGATCAAACCATACTTGACTAATCATTCTATTTTAATTTCTAACTAATGGTTCTTGTGTAAGTGACTCATTAGGCTCCCTAATAATTTGGCTCAAATACAAATCATAATCCTAAATAAAATAAAATTAAATTAAATTAAATTAATTAAACATTTTAACTTACTATCAATTCAACAATTAATTGATTTATATTTGAAGATCAAGCACAATGTCTAGCAATATGTCATGATCCCTCAAATATAAAGAAAATCATAAGTGATTTGGTTTAACCTTTTAGTTGATAGTTTCTCAGTGTAATTATTATCCCTTCATCAATAGTGTTCTGATTTAAACATTATAGCATGGATATGTCTGTATTGTCAAATCATTTTAGTTCTCAACACTATAATCATTGATTATTTGAATAAGATTTGAAACTCATTTCAAATCTCATTCCCCCTTAGCAAAGAATTTCACATTCAATACTATTTGAGAACAGATGAAATATTTTTTTTCTAATTCACTTAGGGTGATGAATCCTCTCTTGATTACTCAAATATTTTCATATAGTTTATGTTATATCTAACATTTGCTCGTTTATTACTCCTGATTAGAATAACGTGTAATCATGATCAAAGCATAACACTCATTATATAAGATAACTTAGTGATCTCAAGTTTAAGGATCACTTATTAAACTATCACATGGATCTTTTCATAAACATAGGTGATCTCTCCATATAAAATTCTCTTGCAGATTAGTTCAGTACTGTACATGTCATCTGACAAGAACCTATATATTAGTTTTAGGTATCTCTTATACCTTAGTTTATAAAAGCAGCTACTTCTTTTAATTAAAAAAATAAATATAATATGTATCGATCTCAACAATTATAATTAATATCGAATCTTAATAGAATATTGCCCCCAAAACATTTAGTAACAATGTTTTAATGCAATAAAAATTTCATAATTATAACAATTTTATAATTTTATTTATAAAACATTTTTGTTACATCAAATTTAATTTTACTCTATAATTATTAATTAAATATAGTATTGTATTCTAATATGCTGGGTGGAACCAATCAATTTCCTACATGTAATATTCATAAGATAGTAATTGTCAGCGTCCAAGCTCTGAACAACTAAAAGGAAGGAGGATTTTTGCTTGGTCTCTGAATGTCACAAAATCTAAACTCTCATTTGAAGATCGATAGGATATATCTATATAAGGTGCCCAATGCCCATGATCTCAAACGCAGTGGAGAGAGAAGATGAAATTTTGAGATGTGACAAAAAGAATGTCACGCCATATAATGTAAATAAAAACTAATTGATTTTTATAAATCTTAAAGATTAAATCAATATTATAATAAAAATATTATGTCATAATTGTTTGAAAAAAGAAAAAGAAAAGAAGGCCCCTGACAGAAAGGAAGTTCATTTGTTTCGTCTCTTTCATTACTTCATGGGAGGAGAAAGGACAAGGGTGGTGAAAAAAGAAGCTCGGTCGCAGGTGAAGTTTTCGATTTGGGGTGGAGAAGAAACAGCAGAAACAGCGTTTAAATTTTCAATTTGTATTAAAAAAAAAAATTAGCCTGGCCCACGGTATACGGTATAGCTGATTTTTGTTAAGTCTTTTTTAAATTGATTTAAAAAAAAATATTTAGTTAATTAAAATTAGATTTTTTTAATTTATTTTAATGCGAGTTTTATGGAGTAGTTTACAAAATAAATGTTATCAAACATGTAACCATTCAAGTATTTAAAAAATATTGCATCTAATTTTTTTACTTTATAATGTCTTTGCATTTTTTTTTGAAGTAAGAAAAAAAGATCCGACAACAGCACGCAGGTCAAAAAAACTAGTCTTGACTTATAGACGAAGCGAACGACACATTACGTGATCTGAACCGTTTCAAAGCACTCAGAAGTTGCATCGCAAGCACAAAAGTTCTTTATAATAGAAAGGATATCGTGCATCTTTCAAGGTAAATTACATTTACTATATTACAATATATCTCCGAGAAGCATCATAAATGTCCTTATTATCCTTCACACAGTTTAATTAAACAACCAGGTTGTAAGAAACCCTTTGCTTTCGAACAAGTAGCTGACTCATTCCGATTAAAGAACCAAAAAGAAGAGGGAATCTCGCCACTTGCACGGTATGGCCAACCAGAAAGAGGGCTTCATAAACAAACGAAAACTGACTTTGGAAAGGTAGACCATGACCACTAGCTCTGGCAATGGCATGTTCGTCTCAAATCAACATCACATATAAAAAAGTCGTGTTACGACCAATAAACTTGTAAATTAGAGCTCCTTGCAACTTTCCCTTCTCTTGGTAAAACCTTAGATGATGCAACAAAATACCGGTATCTGGCACCCGTACAGTTGCTATCTCAGCCAAAGCGCCTTTTGAACAAATAATGCCGCTTGGCTGGGTCCTTGGGCTTACCCTTTATCTGGCCCTTCCCACCTTTCTGCCCAGTACTGGAGACAAGTGAAGAAAACGACAACATTTACAAGGAAGGTCACAGAACGCGCTTTATACTTGTACAAGAGAGAGAATACAGCAGAGCACACAGAACAATGAGGCAGTGTACCTGTATTCCATATAGACCATCCCGTTTGCACCTGACATGGCACTCATGGATCCCATATAGCGACGGGCTTTGTGAAGAGCTATGTCATCTGCATCCTCGTCTAGCTGTTCTAAACCAACAGCATCATCTCCAGCACTCAAAACCTGATGAGTCAAACAGTCAAAAATTGGATTCAAAAATCAAATGATCAATCAAACAGTCAAAACTAAAAGAGAAATACCTTCGCAAGAAGTCCCAATTGATCCTCAAGACTGTTATAGCTCAAATCAGCTCCTGAATCAGCTGGAGGCAAGCTTGTTATCACCTGTCAAAGGTATATCCGTCAGAAGCCAACTACACAAATACTGATATCTATATGTATGATAGCCAACACAGAACAAAACGTGCTGCATCATATCAGTTTTGAGTTTAATGCAAACCTAGGCTAAAAAAATAAAGCCTTATTTTAAAGAGAAAATTCAACCAGGGTAGATTCCAATTGCAACCACCAGCAAAGCAGAGTTACGCAACTACTACATAACATGTAAAAGTTGTCAGCAAGTTACACCCATAGAAAGGGAAGGAGCGTTTGAATCATGTCTAGATCCCTGTACAAGCACATTGGCATTCAATTGTGAGCATGTCAAACATTTGCTTCAAATATGTCATCTCAAATTGCAGCATACTACATGCCACATATGAAACATCTATAACAAATACTTAGCATGTATAACAGTGATGCTGTGCACGGTTCCCAATTCACTGTCGAAATGAAAAGGTTTCAACTAGATTTTCCTTTCGAGAAAGAATATCACATAAGAAGATTTACCTTGAAGCTATAACCTTGATCAATCAGAAACTGTTGTCTTTTGGTTGAATAGTACATCTCCTGCACACACAGAGAACTATTTAGGGTATCAAGCTTGACCAAAAACATGAATAATCTAGAGGGGCATGAGCCCTGTCAAGGAAGAACTTTCTGGTGGCTTCGGTGGCTTCGGTGGCTTCTATGCTAATATACAGCAACAGTGTAAATACTTTTTCATAAAATTTATTTCCAATTTGGAGGACGCCTTGTACTCCAATTCTTACACTCTTTCTTTTCCTTACCAGGAAAAAAAAACATCTTAGGTAAGATATACTTCTCCAACTACTGTCAGCATCAATCATCTGTGGTTAGGAATATTCAGATTTCAGAAGTTTAGAAGAAAGAAAATCAGTGCTTACCTGTGTATCAGTAGATACAAGAGAATAGAAGAAAGCATTATACTCTTCTTTGCCTCCTGCCATTCTATCTTGAAGTTTACCCTGTCAATGGACATAAAACAAAATTCAAGACATTATGGATAGGAGACTTAGGAAAGAACCAGCATCACGACAATTAAAACAACCTTGGGCTGGTTGGTTATAATCACTAAGAAACAAAAATCTGCATGTGCATGGCTTCTTTCTGATAACAAAGGCCTAAATTCCATAAATCATTATTTCAAAACAACCCATATGTGAATGGACAATAAGATGCTAAAAATTAGCTAGATCTCACAGATCAAATCAGTTATTGCTCGAGTCATGGCCATAGAAACAGTTTTTCAATGTAGTAGAAGTTAAAACTAATGCAGGAGCTGCTTGTTTAGTTTTTCTTATTGTTTTGGCTTTCTCATTTAGTTTACCAATCCTTGGGTTCTTTGATTCTCTTTTCTCTACTAGTAATATAGCTTTTAATAGTGATTCCTTCTCCAATAAGGATTGGGAATAGGCCTAGAAGTAGTATAAATAAGGCTACCTCGGCTCTTATACAGAGATGTTATACTTTTTATCAAGCAATTTACGCTTTAGAGGTTTCTCTACAGATGCTAAAACTCTATCTCTTGCTCCAGCTTCAACTTTCTCCTAGTTATTGCCATTATTTTACTGTTCTTTGCTGTTTTTTTAGATTTATCTTTCCCACCCTACGTCAAAAACAAATCATTCTTCAATCAGGTACATGATTACACTCCGTAAAACCAGTGTTTAAATCTACATGTGCAAAATCTTCCAAAAAGTTGTAAATCACCCAGCTGAATCCAAGAAAAGAAGAAGAAACTGCATAACCGACCTTTGCTCTCAGAATACGACCCAATCGTTGAGCTTCTTGTCGTCTTGAACCAGCATGTGATGATATCTGGATTATCACATTTGCCTCGGGAATATCTATCGAGTTATCACCAACCTGTAAATAAAATAGAATCAATCAGGATAAGCTGCTCGGTTCTTATTGACACTCAGTTCTCAGCAGTAAATAGTTTCCACAAGCAAGTCTCTAGCATCCACCCAAATCACAGTAAAATCAGTAATTACATATGGATAGAGGACAAGACCAAATAAGAACTCATTAATTCATATCTGCTTTAATGCAAAACCACTTTTATTTCTTCTTCTTTTTTCCCCACTAAATGACTGACGGCAAATACTTAGAGAAAATTGTACAGACTAGACAAACCAACCTTACTTGACTGACTGTTTAGTGAAATGATGCAATAGTTAAAGATGGATACCTTAGACAAGAAGACGGTATTTACTTCACTACTAGTTTTGAACGCATGGAGAATTTTTGTCCTCTCAGCATGGCTGCATATTGCACAACATGTTCGCAGTTAATAATATGAAACATGAAGAGTTGAAGCTAGCTTCTACAGCAATTGTGCCAATAAATCACCTGGTTGCACCATAGATCATAGGCTTGTGAAGTTTCATTGCATACTCTGTGAGTGCAAAAAGATTATCAGCAAACACAATTATCTTATCACGACGCTGCTCTTCATGAAATCTTATAAGAAATTCACATGCCCTGAATTTGTTAGGATTCATCACATAAAGTGCCTGAAATTGTAAGAGAGCCATTAAAATGTCAGCAGAAAAGAACGTTGGCCAAAGAGAAGCACAGTGTATAAGTAGCAATTGACTAGCAAACCTGCTTCTTCTTTGAATTTTCTTTCTTTAGATACTCAGCGAAAAACTCTTTCGTCATTGGGCACCATACTTCAGCACACTGCACATTTGCGATGAAACCCCCTTTTACTAGATCCAACCAGTTTGCTTCATATAGTTTAGGACCAATGAGGAAGTTCAGATCGGTAATCCTTTCATCCTCTCTCACAAGTGTTGCTGTTGTTGAATAAACCAGTTAGACTTGGTAGTCAATATAAGACAAAGGCTGAACGAGAGAGATGCAACTGAAAGAACATACCAGTAAGCCCAAGTTTGCAATGAGATTTAGTGATGCTGATAACTTTCCGAAACATATGAGCAGGAACGACATGGACCTAAACAAAGAAACATGTATTTCAGCCCAAATGTGTACAGAAGTTGACAACATGCTCTCTGCACAATTACCTCATCCATTAGAAGAAGTCCCCACTCCCTATTTCTTATTTCTTCAATAATCTTTTCAGATTCTTCTGATCGTTTTCCACCAAAAGCAACCATGTTATATGTTGTCACCACAACCCCAGCATTTCCCTTGAATCGTTCTTTGCTGTCAGATGTAAAACGACAAATTTGATCCTGTGAAATGTCTGACCAGAGGGAGAATTGAAAGGCCCATTGATCAACAGAAACAGCATTTGTTGCTAAACAGAGGCAACTTTTCTTTATTCGACAAGCTGCAGAAACACCAACTAGAGACTTTCCGGCTCCACATGGAAGAACAATAATGCCAGATCTTGCTCTGCCTGAAATATCAACCACCATGATTCAATCATATGGTTCAGTCAATCCATGCTTAAGTGTTTTATATCCTATTAAGAGAATATAAATCGGAGAACAATAAACACGCCTTAAAGTTGGATTCAGCAAAGTACAATTTAATTGCAATCCTAAGATCATTTTACCATTTCCAAACATTTTACTGAGGCTTTTCTCTTGATATGGTCGTGGTTGTGCATGAGGCTTTAATTCCATATTCAGGTCAGGATTGACCTGCAGCATCAAAAGAGCATTAGCTACAGTTGAAAACTTGATGTGTATACTCAAAAAAGAACTGATTCTGTAAAGTTGTTGCAGAGCTTCCACAAACAGCATCCCCAATTATTCACATTTTCCAACAAGACCACTACTAATCTAGTCATGAATTCATTTTGATATCTACTGTATACTAATTCCATGCAAAACATTCAAGGCTTGTTGATGAAAAATCAAAGGAGGGGGGTCAAAGTTATTTACAGTGTCATTTCTGAAATCATACTCCTCCAACATTGGATAATTTAAAGCATTTGGCAAGCACCGCTGCTTAACATTTTCAACCTGCCAGATGGAGAGACAACACAAGATTAACATAATTTGGCAAATTCACCTCAAACAATGAAACAGCATAACCATGCACACAGCGCGCTACCTGTGAAGGGTCAACTTCAAATGAGTGAGTTTCTTTTTCTTCTGCTGCAGCAGCCAATTCTGCTTCATTCAATAATCCATCATGACTAGTTCCAATTTCCCCCGCAGCTTTGCTAATTGTAAATCCCTCAGTTCCATGTGAACTCTACAGGTTTGTAGAATTATAAATAATTTCAAGATTCAACTCATAGGGCACAACAATGAAAATGGGAGGAATGCTACTACAATCTAAGAAACCTGGAGAGAAACAATGAAAGCATACACATCCATGAAATAAGTAACCCTGAGCTATTCCAAAATCATGTGAGACTATTCAATTCAATGAAATTCGTGTGATAATAACCTTCAACTATTTCAACTCATCCTAAAATACTGAATTCAATCAAATTAAGAATACAGACCTCGGGTTGAATCCTTGCTTTAGCTATAACTTCATCCTTGAGCAACTTCTTTAATACCTATAAAGACCACAAAGAAAGAGAAACACACGAATATCAAATATACATAACACTAACCAGAGAAAGAGGGGGAAAGCCAGAAACAAAAAACCAACTTGCCTCGGTAAATGGGGATTCAATGAAGTACCGATTCTTCTTAAGCACGAGCTTTACTTTACCGTAATTAGCGGTAGAACCATGTATAAAATCAATCATCTCTTTCGGCAACTTGGTCTTCGACAACTTATTCAAAACTGAAATTATTGTTTCAGTCTCTAAACCCACCGACACCGCAGCATACAAGGAATGTGGAGTCAAATTATACTCGTGCATTGACTCGGGCCTATAATCAAACATCTCAAAATCTCAAATCACACATGAAATTAATATCAATTAGTACTCATGCGTTTGGGTCATAAGCTATACCTGCAAACAGGCTCGGCAATGGCAATGAGAAAATCATAAGCTTGCTTATACAAAGAAGAGAAAGTCTCAAGGAAAATTCGCCCATCTGCACAAGCCCATAATGGGCGATTCGCGTGATCGGGCTTCAATTCCAATTTGCTAAAATCCCTCTTTTTTCCTTCTGTCTCGCCTTCAAAATCAATAACAACAATGGATTTCAATTCACTAGCATAAACCCATTATCAACACTAAAAAAACAAAGAAAAAAATCAGGCTAGATTCTCAATACCGTCGCGAAAGTCATCCCCAGCTTCTTCAGGGTAAAAAGCATCATCTTCAGCCACTGAGCTTCTATAATCATCCTGCAACCATCACAAAGCAAGAATTAAGTAATTGAAAAGGTCGGATATGTAAGAAATTGAAGATAGATTAAAGGGCGAAAAATAAAACTTTTTTTATTCACCTTTGTTGTGAATTTGAATTTCTTATTTGGTCGACCACTTTTATCACCTGAAACAGAAATTTAGTAGATTAAACCAAAGTCAACAAAGATCTGTCTCACTGATTAAAACATTATTACAGAATCTTAAGTTTTGTTAGATTTTTTCCGTTCATTACCGTGTCCCATGTTTTTGTTTTGTTAGCGTTAGGAAAGGGTTGTTTTCAGAACCTGGGAATAAATTGCCACGAGAACCTTATATATAAGAGAGGAGACCACCGCTTCCATGCGGTGGAGTCCGAGTTGCTGTTTGTTTATAGGGTAGCGGGTGGCCTATGGGCTTCGAGCTAGGTCGGTGTTGTGGGCTTGAGCTGTACGTGTTGAATAACATGGTTTTCTGGATAATGCATACTCCCTGTCGACCCATCTACCTGATTGTTTTTTATTTTAAAAGTTTTAAAAAACATTATTTTTTTATTTAAATTAATTTTTTTAGTGTTTTATATTATTTTTACGTGATAATGTTAAAAAAAAATTAAAATAAAAAATATATATTATTTTAATATATTTTCAAATAAAAAAAATTATTACGGTAATATCATATAAGCTTACATGATATTGCGGTAATAATTGTTTAAAAAACATTTTTGAAAATACATTAAAATAATATATATTATTTATTTTTAAATTTTTTTTGATTTATTGGTTTGTATATATTTATTAATTTATTTTTTTAATTATAAACAATATCTTTTCATTTCATGATAATAAAAAATAAGTTTTTTTTTTTATGTTAAAAATTAACTTAAAGGTCTCCTCACAATAAACTATTATTTTATAAATAAAGAGAGAGGTGCGACAATGAATATATAATAAATTTTTTTGTTATTGTCATTGTCATTGTTGCAAGGATCTCATAGCATTAGTGTGCCTATTTTTAAGAGGAAGATCGAGAGATGGAAACAGAAAGCACATTGCATGGATCATTGCTTGAAAAAATTGACTTGCAATTGAAAAGGTGCAATAATGATTTGGAAAACAAAAACCAAACAAACATGAAATTATTTCATTTGTTTCATTAATAAAATAGTATCTTTGAAAAATCAGATAATGATTTGTATTTATTTATGAATTTCTTTTCATTATCTGAGAATAGGTGGTCATTTCTTTCAAAAATTAAAAAAAAAACTGAATTTTCTAAATTACTAAAAAACATGAAATTATTAAGGCCAAAATAAATTCAATCGTGAGAGTTAAAGAAAATATTTTGGTAAAGAACTACTTTGGCTATTTTGTAGAATAAATTTGATAGTATTTCACTAAGTAATGTTTAAAGATAAGATTTATCTATCATGATGTAATGATCCATCAAATCATTATCTCTCAATGAATCTTCGAGTCTTCATATGAGTTAGAAAATTTGTATTTGTTTATAGGACTGTTAGAAATTTGTTTAAGAAACATGGACATATTTAAGGTCAAATTAAAAGTGAAATCCACTCACTTTTAAGGTTAAAACTTTATTGAAAATTATTCTCTAACAAAAGCTCTTTAACATGGAATATTAACGTGATTAAAATAAATTATAGATGAATAAGAAATTGATCTCAAAGAATCTTTCGTTGTCATATTTTTGTAAATCTTAAAACTTTATTGATTTTAACAATGTAATTATTTTTTATCCTTTTTATGTTAGAAAATTTAGTTTTGTTAGGAGGATGGCTGGGATTTTTCCTTCTCTTTAACATGGAATATTAACGTGATTAAAATAAATTATAGATGAATAAGAAATTGATCTCAAAGAATCTTTCGTTGTCATATTTTTGTAAATCTTAAAACTTTATTGATTTTAACAATGTAATTATTTTTTTATCCTTTTTATGTTAGAAAATTTAGTTTTGTTAGGAGGGTGGTGGGGTTTTTCCTTTTCTATGGGTTCATCATAGATGTTTATGTTTTTTTATTCTTCTATGACATAAACTGTGGGTGATTTGTAATTTTAGGGTTTTTTCTTCTCTTACTTATTTGATAATTTTTGTTCAATTATTAAAAATATAATGTTGATATGTTAGGGTTTGAAAAAAAATCAATTTATGCATGTATTGTGTTTCGATGAAGCAAAATTACCAACAGTGAATTTTTCTTCTCTCTTTGTTTTCCTTATTCATTGTAGCTTAGAAAAAATTTTAAATTTAAATTTTTTTTTTGTTATTTCCTTCTATTTATACTAATGGGTTAGTGATTTTTTTTTTTCAAACTAACAGCACGAATTCTCTCTCTTTTCATCTTAACTTATTGGTCATACTTGATGTTTATGATTGAGACTGTTTTTTGAAATTGTTTTTTTTTTAACTTTTTCTAGCAAATATCATTTTTATTTATGCATTTTATTATTACAAAGAAAGATTTAATTGTTAAAATTGATGGATTTTTTATTTATTCTTGCAAGTAAGGATTTTTTGAGAAATAAGGGAATCTTCAAGATGTCCAGTTAGAGAAAAGGCAAAAAATACAAAAAGTTGTTCATCCATTTTCAAACTTGAAGAGGAGCTTAAAATTGATTCATGACTAAAGAAGTTCATATTTAATGATCTGAAGTTTACAATTAAAAAAATAAAACCGAAAAAATTCTCTTTGATGAAAGTAGTTTTGGTTGTGTTTTAAAGGGATGGATTAAAAAAACAAAACTGCTCTAGGAAAACCTGGTAGTACTGGCCTTACTGTTAATGTTAAAACCCTAAATCTGATGGTCTTCAAGGTCATAAAGAGTGGTTGGTATGGTAATTTTCTAATCTATTTACTTCACATATAAATTATCACTAGTATATATATATATATATATTTTTTTTTTTTTTGCCGTCTTTTTTCATTTTCAATAACTTTATTTTTCAACCATTTGAATTTCTTTATGATCCTTTTAGCTCTCTTTAGATACAAGACACTAATTTTTTGTGTTTTTTTATTGGTTTTGATTAATGGGATTTGTTTATGGTTTAAGTTTGCTGGGGTCTTAGATTTTTTTTCTTTCAATTTAGGTCAATAACAACTTCCACCAACACCATCGATGTCAGCAACCAAGGTAGGATTTGTTATTGAGCTTTTACCTTTTTTTTGTTTTGTGTATATGTGTTTGGCTAATAGGTTTTGTTGATACAAGCATAAAAAAAATTTATGAGTTTTAAATAATAGGAATTTTCTAGGATTTTAGTTTGTTGTGGCCTTTAAATTCTTTTTTTCTCTTCAGATTTAGGACGGCAACACCTTCCATCTGTAGTGTCGATAACAACTTCCACCAATAGCATTGGCAACAATAACCAAAATGGCAGCTAGGTGTATTCTTAAGTTTTTTTTCTTAAATAATTAACCTTTTTATATTGTTTAGTTCGTTGTTTGACTAACAAGTTTCATTAACATGGGGTATGAAAGTTTTTTATGGGATTTGATTAATGGAATTGGTATATGATTTTAGTTTACTAGTGGCTTTAGGTTATTGTTTCTCTTAGGATTTAGGTTGAAAATAGCTTTTGTTGGCAACATCAACATCGATAACCAAAACAACAACCTAATGGATTTGTTCTTAAACTTTGTTTTCTTGACTAACCATCATCTTTGTATGCTTTATTTACGTGTTTGATTAATGGATTTCCTTGATCTTAGTTAATATGTTTGTGTTGTTCTTAACTATTAAAGGATTGTATGTTGGTTTTTTTGTTTTATCTTTATGACAAGTTCTTTCAAAAGTTCGACAAAGGGTTGTTAGAGAACTTAGCTAAAGTTAATGTTTAGAGTTGTGTGTTCTTGGGTCTAATATAAGGTTTGTATTTTTTTAGTTAGGCATTATTTGGAATTTAATCTTTATTTAGTTTGGTATTTGTCTTTCTTTGGCATTGATGGATGGCCAGCTAAGGTTAAAAAAAATTAAAATTAGAGGTTCCATAAACCTAATTAGGATTAGAAAAATAGAAATTAAAGGTTTGTATTCTTGAGCTATTGTTTAATAACTGAATAGTTTTTTAATTATGTTTTATTTGTGTAAAAAAATCATTTAGATTGCTTATGTTTTCCCTTCAATGCAGGTTAAAATAAGGATGCATAAATATTTGTTTACAATTAATGTGTGATTATGTCTTTATAGTAGATCCAAATATTAACCATAGTTCGTAAATGGATTTTAAAATATTAAGTAATAAATTAATTTTTAATCCTTTTATGCCAGTAATTTTATTTCTATTTTATGTTTTACCAAAATTTACTAAGCATAGTAACTTGATTATGTTCATTTTGGTTTCATAGCAGCTGCTAGAGATATGTAAGATGTTTTACATTGGCCATTGAAGAAGATGAAAGTTGTTATTATTAATATCAACTTTGGTGCCACAATTGTTATCATTTTGATCCTTTTTATATTGTTTATTAATGTTAAAGCTTAAACCTCTTTTTTTGTTTCATTTAGATTTTTCTCATTGTGATTTGTTTTTAAAGTTTGAATTTTTGGAGATTTAGAGTAGGTTGTTTTCAGTTTTCATTTAACTAACTTATATGTGTTATTAAAAATGTTGATTGATTCTAAAGATGTCTATGTGTTGAATAAAAGAAAAGCAGGATGAGCGATTCTCATATTCCATGTTTGTTTTTCAATGTGTGGATTTGTTTTATGTAGGTGTGTTTCTACCACTCGTATTCTGGTGGGTTTCTTTGGTTGTTCATGCTTCTAGTTGCTTTTAGGCCTTATTTTCTTCAGGTGATTCTTTCTTGTTTATTTTGTTTCTCAACAATTATCATTGCCTAGATTTTGGTATGCCATGGATAAATGGATTTAGTTGCTTTTCTTTTCATTGTTTTTTTTTTCTCTCATGCCACTGGTGCTTAGATTAGCTTTTATTTTTACAGCTTGTTGGCATATATTTGATTTCTTAATGGTTATCCTTTTAGGAATTTCCCTTCCACTTGCTCTAATCTTCCATAATTATGTATATTTTTTCATTTTTTATCAAGGTTTTATCCATTTCTCTTGGCGATTAGCCTATCTCGCACTACTCGAAGACTTCGTAAACTCATTGTTAGGTTTCTTTATTTATTTTTAATTTTTTTCTTTTATTTTGCCTTCTACCCATTTTGCCTCTTTTCCTAATGGTATTGTTTTTATTTTCTATTTGTTCCTATTGTACATGTTGTTGTTAGAGTTTCTTCACCTGCTCTTATAATTAATGTTTTTTGTTGAAAGCTATTGCTTTTTTTTCATTATTGGTTAACGTAATATTTTTTCCATTGGCATTTTATTCTTCCTCTTCGACTATTGATTGTGTTGATGTATTTGATACTTTGTCTTCTTATATGTCCTATTTAGATCTCCCACTTGCTCTGATCATTCTTTTGGATAAATCATCACAATTTGGTTTGGCTATCAGCTTAGCTTATGTGTTGTGGATGGTTCCAAACTAAGATTACAGGCTCGGTAAGGTTGAAGAATTGTCAGGTTCTCAAGCAAATAACAACCAAGGAAGTAT
>Ga0325414_1000817_pt1 | contig 27701 bp, 8 predicted proteins | sample PopdelMetagenome_8_FD_206183 | JGI IMG/M metagenome (GOLD analysis project Ga0325414, IMG submission 206183) | Populus deltoides microbial communities from Bellville, Georgia, United States - Leaf-PdKOR-R3 | ecosystem: Host-associated > Plants > Phyllosphere > Phylloplane/Leaf | place: USA... | reverse complement strand
AGATTTTTATTTTTAGGAAGTATAGATACCTTTTTGAAAAGGAATGTAAGGGGCTTGAATTTCAGACTAAAATACGCAATTTTTTCATGTGTTTGAAAAAGTTCTAACACTTTGGTTTTTGAATGAACTAAAAATCAACTTATCAGAAAATAATTGTCTTCATGAAATCATTCATTATATTTCTCATTCATGATTCATTATAATCATTGGGTGGGGGTTTTATTTTCAATAGTATGGATGCCTCAGTTCAAGGTAACAATTGTGTCACACTTTCTATCTTTAAACATGTTTTTTTAGCTTTCATGAGGCTGTGTCAATCTTCGTTGAGGGTTATGTGACTGTGTAATCATGAGGTTAGTATAACTAAATGCATGTGTTATGAATGAATTATATTTAAATTTAAATCTAGAAGATATTGTTGAGAATTTGTATACTTAGCCTAAAGGTATGTTTAGGCTAAGATTGACTCTATTTATTTTTTAAGATCCTTTTTTAATTGTATTTTTTTTTAATTTCACCCTCCAACAACTCAATCTTTTGTTTTAGTTTTTTTTTTTCAATTTTATCCTTCAATATTAGGTTGTTTGAGAATTGGACTTCATAATTTTTTTTTCAATTTGCTTTATAAGTATTTATCCCAGTATCATGAATTTAGTTTTTTTTTCCTTTGATTCAACCTTCAATATTAAATATGTTGAAAATGGAGTTTAATATAATTTTTTTTATGAAGTTATTTCGGTATCGTGACTCAGGTCGTAGATTTAATAGGTTGACTTGGTGATGCAGGCGGAAGTGCAAAAAAACAATAATAAGCATATAAAAATAAGATGTAGAGTGAAATATGATTAAAACATGAAAAACCATAAAACCTTGTTTTATTTATAAGAATATCAATATGATAAAGTTTGCCTCCTAAAAAGGTTTAGAATGTCTTTTATAGGCTAAAAAATCTAACCTAGACTAGCAAAAAAATCGTAGCACATAAAGGAAATTAACGCATAATAAAAAAAACAATAAATCCAAAAATGTATAGGAAAATAGAAAAAATAGCCTAAATAGTAACTTCTAGGTCTAGTTTTGTAGAAATTCCATGGTCCGAAGAGCGACACAATAAATTTTTATAGAGGAAACAACCTATAAAATCTCCAATAAAAATTTAAGTTCATTCAAAGGATCTGGTTTCATGTTGTCGTCATTTTAAGTCATTATTTTGGTTTTGCATGATCATGCCTTCTCTTTGGCCTGTAGTTGTCCCATTAGTCAACAAAAATATATGTCAGACCATCCACATAGTCTATTTGGGGCAGATTCCTATATAACTGCTTATAACCCCCAATATCTATAAACTTAGCTACATCACCCAAGTTGACTTGAATTGTTTTTATAGGTTATTTTTTTAATTATTTTTCTTATTTTATTTTATTTTTTAAAATTAAGTTGGTTAGAGATTGAATTTCATAAATTTTTTTTTATCTACTTTCTATGGGGTTATCCCGATCTCATGACTCAAGTCATTAGTTGACAAGTTAACCCGTGTTGACTCAAATAGTTTTTTTCTCTTTTTAATTTTTTTTCAATTTCATCATTTAATATATATTAGGTTGATTAGGAATCAATCTTCATAATTTATTTTGATTTGCTTTCTATAGGATTATTACAGTCTTATGACTCATGTCACATATTTGACAGGTTAATCGGGTCAATCCAATATGTCATGATCTCATGACTCGAGTCACAGATTTGATAAATTAATCGGGTCAATCCAATATATCATTGTTTTAATATTTTTTTAAATACTATCTAATATATTATCGTATAATATTTTGAGTTTATTATTTAAAAAAAACATGGTGAATTAAATCGCATTTAATTATATAGACTACAAAAGCCAACTAATAGTTAAATCACGTTGGACACTCTGCTCGTGAAGCTCGTGAGATGGGGTTTGATGGTATTTCACGGAGGCAGCACGCCTCCTGTAAATGCTTTTTAGTTGATGACAAAAAGAAGAAGAAGAAGAAGAAGAAGAAGAAGAAGAAAGCTTTTCAGCTTTGTTCCTTTTCTCTTTTTGTTGGCAGTGAATGGTTAATAAGATTTGTTCAAGAGTCTTTATTAAGAATATGTATTTACTTATAACTAAAGACTATAAATCAGGTGCAGTTACTAAATGGCGAGCAACAATCAGATTTTCTGGTTAGATTTCTTATCGATTAAAAGGCTCCAAATTTATAACTAAACTCAAACAGAATTGAGATGCAGTTTTTGAAATCGAAAAAATCATGGTTTTTTTTCTTACACAAAAAAATTAAATTAAGATCACGTAGCTTAGTTGTTACTAACAGTATTTCTAAGCTTGGATCTCAGGTCTATCATTGTTAATCTGGGTAGTTATTTACTGTTATTTTCCTTTGTGCAGTATAAACTCAAAGACAGGTTGCAGAGATTGTTTCTGTAAAAGAATTTTGTTATTTTCTCAAGGTTATCATTGCTGACCGTATGCTTGTTCTTGTTAAGATATTCCTTTCTGCATTTCTGTTGACGAAATGGGAACATTAACACTCGTTTGATTTTGGAGAGATCAATAGTTTTTTTTAATGAATTTTCAAGGTTCTTACCAATTCAAAACTTTTTATAAATTTTTTTATCTTGTCTTTCATTATTGTCTGAAATTAAATTCTTCTTCTTCTTTTAACTACTTGATTTTGCTACTTTATGCCATCCATGTTGTTGGTTGTTTAGTTTTTTCACTGTCTTAATGAAAAGCTTGATTAGGCAATGGTAGAACTTCAACTCAAGGCCTACCGACCTGCCTTTAATAGAACGAGCATCGCTGGGTTAGATTACCCCAAATAAATAAATAAAATAATTTTTTTAATTTGGTTTGCCGAATGTCACATGCAAACAAAGCATAGTGACACGAGTCAATATCACACAGGTCAATATCCTTTTCTTTGTAAATTATTATTCACTAGAACAATGATTTATTTGTTTTATTCTTTTTTTTTAATCAATGCTATTTTTTTTTCTTAATTCTATCTTTTAATATTATATTTGTTTTTATTAGGTTGTTTTACTTTTATAACACGGATTACGGGCTTGATGAGTTAATCAAGTTGACTTGGGTTTGTTTTTAATTAAATTTTATTTTTCAATTTTATCCTTTAATATTGGGTTGTTTGAGAATTAAGCTTCATTATTTGTTTTGGTTTTTTTCTATTAGGTTGTTCTGGCCTCATAACTCAGGAATAATACTTAGTAGGTTAACCCGAGTTGATTTTGATCTTTTTTTTTGTTTTATTTTTTAATTGATTTTTTTTTCAATTTTATCACAACATTGAGTCGATTGAGAATTGAGCTTTATAATTTATTTATTTTGGATATCTTGGTCTCATAAACAGGGTCACGGGTTTTGACAAGTTAACCTAGGTTAAATCGAGTTGATTTTTTTTAATTTTCTTTCTAAAAGGTTATCTCAGTCTCATGACTTAGATCACCGGTCCTTCAACATTAAATTTTTTTATTAAGTTGTCCTAATCTCATGAATCGGTTCACGAGTTTAGTGGGTTAACTCAGTTGAGTTAGATTTTCTTTCTTCAATTTTATTATTCAATATTGTGTTTGATTGGAAATTAGAGTTAATGATTTATTTTGCTTTTCTTTTTATTAGATTATCTCGGTCTCATGATCCAAGAATATTGCTTAGTAAGTTAACCCGAGTTGACTTGAGTTATTTTTTTTGTTATTTTTTTTAATTTAATTTCTTACAAATTTCATCATTCAACATTGACTCCGACAATGTCAGTTTAGAATTAAACTTTATAATTTATTTTGATTTGCTTTTTATAGGGTTATCTAGGTCTTATAACTAGGGGCACGAGTTTAGTAGGTTAACTCGGGTTAAATCAAGTCATTTTATTTTATTTTTTCTATGAGGTTATCTCGGTCTTATGACCTATATCATGAGTTTGACTGGTTGACTTGAGTTGTTTTTTATTATATTTTTTAATTGATTTGTTTTTTAATCTCATTTGTACTTTGTAAATTTATTTTAATTTGCTTTCTATAAAATTATGTTGACCTTATGACCAAGGTCACATAGTTAATAGGTTAACTCAAGTTTTTTAGGTTTTTTTCTTTTAATTTTTTTTCAATCTCATCATTCAACAGTAAATTGATTTGCTTTTTATGAGATTATCATACTCTCATGATCCAAGTCATGAATTTGACATGTCAACCCGGTTTGATCAAGGTCAATACAATATGTTGTCATATTAATATTAAAGAAAGATGTTATCTTTAAAATCTTTTTGAGTCAAACTATATTTTTACAAGTTTTTTGAGTTGCTTTTGGAACTGTAAAGTGAACTAGGTCACTGGGTTAATCTTCACACGATTTAAATTTTTTTCTTATTAGAAAAAACATTAACAACATCGGAATATTTTTTTATGTTAAAAAAATTGATCCAACTCTCATAGCTAATTTATGACTAAATTTGCTGCTAGCATAAAAAGAAAAATGAAAAATGTTGGAAGAAAATTTTAGTGGTAGATCTATGACTTCATGTTTGAATTTTAATTAGAATTTCATGACAAATAAATTTTATTTTAAAAAAAAATTATAAAATTTTGATTAGTTTAAAATAATTAAATTTTTAAGTAAAATAAGATGTAATATATTGAAATGAAAAAAAAAAGGGTGAGAAGGAATGAACTAGAGTGTAAAAGATAAAGGAAAAGAAAATAAATTGAAGTAAATAAGGAGTAAATTAGAATAAAAGATAGAAGACAAAAAAAGTGATAAAGATGCATGAAAATAAATTGTGTTTGAGTGAGGGATAGGGAGAAAAAGAATGATTCACCATTTAACTTTTAGTCATCTTCTTATATTTTATTATTAACAACATTGTGCATCCTTTTCTTCTAGGTCACTCAAATTTCTTTGCTTAGTTTTGATATTTAAAAAAAAAAAAACAAATGAGAGATTTTAAGACTGTTAGTTATTTTTAGTTAAAAAAGAAGAAAGGGTCATTTAGATAACTAGATTATTTTATAAAAAGTAAAATAAAATTTTTTGGATGGCCACTTAAAGTAACGAGATTAAATTTTAAATTTATTTGTTTCATTTTCAAATTTTAAAATTAATCAATTCAGTTGAATATTATTGCTGCTAAGTAGTTTTATATGTAAAATATAGAGGAAAATTAAAAAAAAAATTATTTAAAATATAATAAAATACAGGAAGGTCAAAATTAAAATTGAGAATATAATAATATAACCAAATTTTAATTTAATTTTATTTTCCATTTATGCGATGTAGTTAGAGTAGAAATAACAACAACAACAAACGAGGCTAATGGATGGGCTCTGGAGTGAGAGCAGAAGAGAGGAAAGATAAATCTAAAGCAGGCCGGAAAAAGAGAAAATGCAGGCTAAATCTCATGGGTCATGATGACCCAAGTGACAGTCCTATTTAGCCCAAAATCAAAAATATGTTAGCCTTCTGGCTTCTGCTCATGTTGAGTGTAGACACTGTAGAGCAGAGAGCGAGAGCGAGAGCGAAATCGTAGAAAGAAAGCTGCTGCTGCTTCATAAGATCAGAATCATAATGGTGTGGGGTCTTTTTCCGGTCGATCCTCTTTCAGGTCAGTTTTACATCTCATTCTTCTTTTTCTTTTTTAATATTTCAATTTGGTTGGGAAATTACTTAATTAATTAGTTAGAATTTATCATGTCTCTTTGTTTCTCAACCCCTCTCTCTATACACACACTCAACTCAGCTGATTGTTTGTCTACTTAACATGGAAATTGGCAGGTGAAGACAAATATTATATCTTTACAAAAGGTGTCTACAAAGTTGGCCGAAAAGGTGATTTTGTTATTAATATTGTTTGGGATTACTGCACTGTAATTTAATTCCTTGATTGATCGATTGCTTGAGGCTTAGGACTTTATCACACCTGAGCTACTCTAGTTATGCTGATACCCAATTCGCCTGAAATGATCCAAAATTATCCTTGTTCTAGGTTGTGATGTAATTATCTGCAAAGACAAAGGTGTTTCTCGAATCCATGCAGAATTAGTTGTTGATGAAATGATTTCAATGGATCATCCTCTGCACATGAAATCTGACCTACCGTCCCGAGTTCTGATTAGAGATTGCTCCAAGTATGGAACATACATTAACAAGGAAAAGGTACATAAGTTCCTAAATAAAGAAACATTTTTAAAAGATGGAGATGTGGTTTCCTATGGAACTGGTACTGCCGTCTACAGGTAAAATTAAGTCTTTTCCATGTTCGGCCTTTTGGTTTTTGCATGTTTGACATTTTCATCAGATATAATTTTTAAAACAGTAACAGTACTTAGATTAACTCTGGATGGTCAGTCTTAGAGCAATTTGTAAAGTAGATTAAGACCATAATACATTAAAAAACTGTGTGTTCGTCTCCAATTTAACTATTGTCATGCAACTAAAATCTGGCAGGTTCTGTTTTGTTCCACTCGTATTTTTCATCTACTGTTCTGAATCCTTTCAAGTGGATCAGCTTCTTCGAGACAAAGTCTCATCAATTGGTAAGTTAGAGAAACAACTTAGCTACCTATAAAATCTCCATGTATATTTGCTTTTATATTATTGAGTTGATCTCCTTTTTGCCCTCCATTTGGTTTGGTTACATGTGCTTCAGATTGAAAGATCTGTGACTTATGCAACCTATATTTTTCTTCCCTAGCCTACATTTTGCCATTAATATATGATTACAATTTATAGGAAAGAAAATTTGTATTCTGACCAAAGCACAAGGCACATATTTGTGATAATATTGGTCATAAAGCCATCACTGATAATTGCTGTATTTCTCATGTGACTGGCGGTGATGTGCAATTAATGTGTTTTGAGAATTATTGAGCTTCATTTTCTATAAAAAACTGATATACACTGCAAACCTTGTGATCTAAACTATGACAGCTATTGATATGTTGAAAGAACCGGTGGTAGTTGGTTGGCAGGGTTATTATTCATGCTATTCTTCCTATGCAACTCAGGGAAGCATTCCACACACCCAATCCTGTCTAGTTTGGGATTAAAAACTAGTTGAGTGGACCTTCTTATGCAAATTAGTGTTGGTAGTGGTAGTGGGTGCCAGGTGTGTCAGTTACCATGATTGGGTTTGCAGTGCACTTAGAATCAAGAAATCAGAGATTTGATCCCTCTTTTATTGTGGAATTTGGTTAACTTTCAATTGAACAGTGTAGATACAGCATGTTTGTGACTTGCAAAAGACAATTAAGAGAAGAAAGGTAATGACTGGTGGTAACTACGGGTCTCATTGCTTTATTAACCAATCATGTTGTCTCCCTGCAGTTTTAATGCTGCCAGTTTTCTGAGAGCATAAATGGTATTGTTACACCATCACATTTTTTTAGAAGCTCGCCATTTTTTCTTTCTTTGGAAGTGATGCTTGCTCTTAACCCAAGCAGCCTTTTGAGTTAGTTTAGTGGATTCTACAATTTACTTGAAAGTCCTTTGCTGTTGCAAGATATTATAGTCGTCCTCATGTTAGCATGCTGTCTTTTTATAGGTGCTTGCATTACCTACAATTTGAGTGAAGAGTGCACACATGTTCTTGCTGATCAACTCATGCCAGTTAAAGAAGATCTTGTTGATGCTATTGTGTCTAAGAAACCTATTGTTCTCAGGAGTTGGGTTGAGGTACTAGTTTAATATCCCTTGCTTCTTATTTAGGGTTTAATAGCAGCTGATGTTCTAGTTAAAACCTTTTGAGCGCTAATTTTGAATGTTAACTAACAACTTTACTTTGATAAATGGAGGTTTGGAAGGGAATTGTGACTTTTGCAAACCCTCACTTGACACTTCCTCATTGCTTGTTTTCCTTTGTTTTTTGATTTTGGATGAAACTAAAACACAATAGAGGAGTCTTGTAATGAATTTATCTTTTCATGAGAACGTTTGAAAATAGTTAGGATACACCATGGTGTTGCTGGAGCTGCTGCATTAACTGGGAGTGATTATGGATCCTTTTGGTGCATAAAATGTTAAGTTGTAAATAATAGCTATGTTTTCCATGGAACATTTGCGAATGGTTAAACAAGTCATATTTGGTGACACTAGAGGGGCAACAGTAAAATGCAAAAGTATTTATCTAACCGACATTATTTATTTATGTCTGGACAATCACTAATTACTGTATTATGATTAGTTGGTTGCAGAAAAAAGGATTGGATTAGAAATTCCTAGCTGGAGCTCGTAAGTATCATTTCAATCATGGTTATGCCGATTTCTTAACGCTTATCTGCAGTTCCTTTTATATATTCTGATGAAGCTAATAAAATACATTGTACCTTTTCCCTCAGCTATATTCCAACATTGACAGTGGAAGGAGTATCAGTCAAAGTTGCAGCATCAGGAACTCGTGCTAAGTGTTTGGAAGGATTCACCTGTCTACTGGAATCAATAAATATGGTAATAAATTGGATCTGGTTGACTAGCTCTCCTTGAAAAACTCAGGATTTTCTCCAGTAATTACAAAATTTTTCTATCACTTCTGATTCCCTTGGGGAATCAAAGTACTGTAACCTTCTGACACTCTTGCATTGAAGCGTGATATTTCAATTTTCAATGTGTACTTAACTTTAAAGTTGCCATGTCTTAGACTTTGATATTTCATAAAAGCTTCAACTGACCCTTCATAACATTTGTAATCTCTGTTGACATGAATAGAGGACATGCCAAAATACACTGTTCTTATCTTTGCTATCAAAGACAACAATGACATGCCAGCCAGAACCCTACTTCTCAGACTACTGTCTTTTCTTTTCTTCTTTAAGTTATAATATTGAAATTTAACTGCTTGTCTTTATCAGCTTAGTATTCTTATGTGCCTAATATCTTTGCGTGTGCATAACCACCCATGGACTTATTTAGCTTGTGTTGATTCAAAGATCTATGATGCCTACACCAAAATATTTTTCTCTTCAATTTGCCTCACCTTCCCTATTATATCTTAAGCACCTTCATTCATGGATCATGTTTGGATGGTCCAAAAAATGAGGGTTTCATTGATGTTTTTCATCTCGATAACTGGATGTGAATACATGGCTTTGAGTATTGTGATTGTAGTGTTCAATACGCTATTGCTTTTGCACAATGGAAGGATGGTTTTGTCTATCCAAATGTTCATTATACTGTTGCCTTTGCCCACAGGGAGATGGTTCATTAATTGTCTGTGCAATCTAGGTTAATAATTTAGCTGCATGTCATACTTTGATTGTCAAGATGTATATGGAGCCATCTCATTTCAAAGATGAAGGTAAGCGTCTGGGAGAGTTTCAGAAAGAATTTTTTGTTTGGATGTTCCAATTTAGGATTAACTGAAACTCGAAAGGTACAAGGTTTTGTTTGTACCATGAGGCTTATGGTTTTTGGGGGTTATTCCTAAAAAAAACAAGGCACCACTGGTTTTGTTCTTTGTGATAGACGGAGAAGTTTTTGCTTCTTTTATTTTTTATCTCAAAGAATAAAGAAAGTTAAACTGATCATGGAGGGGAGTGTCTGGTCATTTTTCTTAACTGTTGTTGAAGATGACAGTGAGTTTGGGTTAAAAACAGGATGGATAGCTGCTGTTTCCCATTTTGGCTGATGGAGGAGGGCATGATATGATAGTGATCAGGCTATGGATGCGGTTGAATAAGAGTAAGGTAGAGAGATGAGCTATTCATCCACTGATCCATGCGCATTGTTTGTCCCAAGGCGATTGTTCCAATCTCTTTGTTATAGCGTGAATATTTGATTGGTAGTTTGATTCCTGTTTGGAAGCTTAGTTGTTTGCTGACAATATTTGTAAGCTTAGATCTGAAGTCTTATCATTATAAATCTGGGTAGTTATTTTATTGCTATTTTCCCTTGTGCAGTACAAGTTCAAGGACAGGTTGCAGTCTCTGTTGGAAGTATGCGGTGCAAAGATTGTTTTAGTAGAAGAATTCTGTTCAAATGCCGAAGTATGCAATTCATGCTCTTGTTAAGATCTGCATTTTTGCTGATAAAATGGGAACTTTATCACTCGTTTGATTTTGGGGAGATGAATAGTATATTTTTTTTTAATGAAATTTCAATATTCTCACCGGTTAAAAACTTTTTTATCACTCATTTGATTCCAGGGAGATGAGTAGTATATTTTTTTTAATGAAATTTCAAGATTCTTGCCAGTTAAAAACTTTATCTGAAGACTTATTTTGTTCGTTTGATTTTGGGGAGATGAATAGTATGTATTTTTTTTTTATGAAATTTCAATATTCTTACCTGTTAAAAACTTTATTATCACTTGTTTGATTTCGGGGAGATGAGTAGTATATTTTTTTATAATGAAATTTCAATATTCTTACCGGTTAAAATCTGAAGACTTTTATTTTGTCTTTCATTGCTGTCTGAAATTAATTTTTTCTTCTTTTAACTAGTAGATTTTGCTACTTTATGCTATCCATGCTGGTTGCTTAGGTTTTTCAGCCTTAATGAAAAGCTTGATTAGGCAAGTACAGAACTTGAACTCAAGGCCTGCAGACTTGCCTCTAGTGGAATGAGTATTGTTGGGCTAGATTGCCCGCTGCTTTGCAAATATCTTCTTGTGTTACTGTTATAAATGCTTTGTTTAGCAGTAATTGTATCATAATGACTTTTCATAATGAACACCTCTACTTTTAGAGAGAATATTTGATGGGGAAAGAGTGAACAGGGACATAAAAATGCCATGTCAGTTCTAGACTTGAATTCTGTTCACTAATGTGAGATTTTTGAACTATTGATTGGGATGGCAGCACCTCATTTTTTAGGTGTTTAGGCCATTGGTGGAAACTTGTTGGACAGATATTCCTTTAGAATATATTCTTATAACACGGGAACTTGTAGTAAAAGTTAAATGAAGCTCAATGATCTTTTGTTTAGAAAGGAACATTGTACTTTAATCTCCACACTAGCACCCATCTTCACATGTCTGTTCATATTTACTAAGTTTTTTATTTTGGATGTATCTGACACATGTCAGTGCCAGATGTTTCTACAATTTCCATGAAACACAGGTTTAGATTGGCATCGGTACCATACAATCCTGTTCCTTTTCCCCCAATCTATATTTATGGATGCCTTTGCATAGCTAAGATGTCAATACTTCATCAGAACAGTAAACTATTGATCTACGTACTTTAGATATTTTCCAATCACTGCAATGGTCAGCCTATAAAGAGAATGTGATGTTGAATGGAGCATCAATGCTTTTTGTCAAAAACCTTGCATGGGGCTTTTGTTTATCTTACAAGCAATTGTCATATTTGACTTGTCTTATCTACTAACGTGTATTGAGTGAATAATATTTTCCAAGTTTGAATCATGCAGTAAAAAACCATATGATCTTCTAATGCATGTTGGGTGAATATTTTCTTTCAGGGTTTGGATTGTGGGCAAGACAGTCATGTGGTATGCGTCATCCCCAGAGGATCACCAGACAAGTTTAATTTGTTCAACAAGCTGGGTTCATTGTCTAGAGTGAATGAGCTGGATCTGTTAAGAGCTGTTTTAGCTGGACATCTAGACTTGTCTGTTTTGGTATCACCATCTGGTCAGTATCTTATTTTCCAATGTACAGTGTGCCTTGCTTTGCAATTTGTATAAGCAGTGTTACAGACAGGACTCGTAACAGCATTAAACATGGATCTACCCTCTTTCACCTTTCTAAGCACTTGTACTTGCATAATAGTTTGGTTTGTTGATCTGCATTGCAGTTCATTTTTGCTCCTTTAAGATAAAGAAATGTGTATAAACTTACTAAAATGAATTATAACGTCGTCCAAAACATGAAAGAAAATCAAAGGAGTTGCTCAATCCTGCTGAGTGCCGGTTTAGTTGAGTAAGTTTACAAATAAAATTTCCAGCAATTATAATGGTGGTTGTGTTATGAATTCTTAGGTGTGATACATAGGTTTCCCATCTTCTAGGTGTGATTCCTTGAGAACCTACTAGTATGAAGCTAGCAGCCCTGTTAGTTTATCCCTGTCTAAATTCCAAACCCTATATCCCTTTCTCTTTACTCTAATCCCTTTAAATCCTTGATTTCCAAGCCCCAATCCACCACAAACCCCTAGTAAGATCGAAACTTCAAATCTGTCCTGCTTCAAAAACTATTCTATCTCACAAAAATTACGTCGAAGTGCACTGGTTCTTAAAAGTTCTAGCATTTCTCTAACCAGGTGCAGACAGGACTGCACAGATGACACAAAATTACAAAGTCTTGTGTCCTTCCTCCTCCTGAAACCAACAGAAGAGATCAACATTAAATCCACCCCCTTTTTTCGTGGAAATAACCTAGAATCTCCACTATAATTAAACAATTTACACCACATATCCCCTGAAGCTGGGAATGTAGAAATAAGTGACTTTCAGATGCTTCATTTTGATGATACGCAACATAACTAGTGGAATGTAAGGCCTTGCAAAGTTCCAATTTGCAAAATATCTCTAGTTTTAATTTTGTTGTGCACCAATATCGAGATGATGATTGATGGCATTTAAAAATCATTTACAGTCCTAATATCAGGCATTTCAAGAATATTTAGTCATAGGCCCTGTCATCCAAACTTTTTTTTTAAAAAGTAGTGTTGGTTTTGTGATGCAATTCCCATAATAATAAATCTAGGAAAGCAATACTACATTAGTATTGGTATCATCACTGAGATTTTGGAATCTCTTGTTTCTAGTTTCTGGTCATTCTGGATATGCCACTGTAGTTTCATTGAAGAAGCTTACAAGTAACTTGTTGAACGTTGAACACCATGCGTGTTATAGAGTTTCTGAGCGATTACATCGTTGTGTGATTCAAAGCTAGAGAGAAGTACATGAATCTATTAGCCACTTTGAGGAATTATGCTTTGCCGTGAAAGAGCCTTAAAAATCCTGGATGTTGCAGAATATGATTTTGGGATCATATTGTGGTAATGTGATACAAATCTTAATGTGTGAATGCATATTTGCTACACAGAATCCTTGCTTTCAGCAGAAGTCTTTTTTGGTTGTGAAGGCCCAATTGTTTGGGATCTATCATTTCTCTTGCTTCTTTAAAGTAATCTGTAATTCAACTTCTTTTTCCACAAATTCATATCGTTTCCTTCAATTGTAGAACACATATATACATGCCTTATTTAAATTACCATTATATTACACATTTCTTTGACGTAATGCTTGCTATATGTCCTCTTGCAGTTCTTGTTTCATCATCATGCTCTACTGATGAGACAGTAGTAGCAGATTCTGAGGCAGAAGTGGAAACACCAACATCAGAGCATTTCACTGCAGATATCTCCAATGAAGAAGCACCAAAATATGTGAACAAACTGGAAATGTCAATTGACCCTCATCTTAGATCAGAAAATAACCATGTTGTAAGCTCTACTTACAGTATTGGTAACATGACAGGAAAACGAGAAACAGTTGATGAGGCTGAAAGTGGAAATTCTGATATTATTTATAGCCAAGATTTAATCATTAGAGATTTGAATTTACCTGCTCAAATCAGTTCGACTCCAAATAATGAAGTTTTGAATTTCAAACGCTTCAGAAAGGTACTGGAATTTTCCCCTTTTTTACCAGTCTCATGCCTGGGAGTTCAGACTCAATTAGTTTTAGCTGGTGTATTAGAAAATCTTTGTCCAGTCATTTCTCTCCTCCACGGTTGTGATGGGAAAATATGTGGAGCTGATCAAATCAATGATTTTAGACTGAGAAATATGTTGAAGAAAGATGCCATTGAATTGGTCACATGATGCCTTTAATTTGTGTCCTTGGGATTCAGTTCAATTGATAAATTGTTATCTGTGCATGCGCCCTTACCATCAATTTTATGTTGAATCAATGAAAACAAATAAAAATAAATGCTGCATCTGCATTTTTTTTCCTTATTCCTTTTCTCTTATTGCGGTATTTTTTTGGGCATGCCTGTTGACAAGACATTAAGTAAAATTCTTTTGCTGTTTATCCTCTCTCAGGGTAACACTCAATCAGGGAATAGTTTCAACAATCTGATTCCATTCTCGAAATATCCATACAAGTAAGATCATGGTTACTATAGAGTAATGCTAGAGATACCATAATTGTTATCAAAATTTTTAACTAACCCATGTGGCAACCTTTTGATTGACATTATAATTTGTTCATTTAATTAAATGACATAAGTTTGTGATTTGAGAAATTTGTGTTTTTTTAGTAGAAGTGTTACCACTTGAAATAATACTGATCACATCAAGTCTTTGCTTGTTTCTTGATAGAGATTTTGACTATGGGAATCAGGATATGCTCGAGTCTGTGAAGGAAGAGAAAAGGCGAAAGCAAATGGAAGCAATTGCAGAGGACTTATTCAACACTGAAAAGGTGACTACCAAAACTTGTTTGGATGAATTGGAATGAGGGTTAACTGTTAGAAACTGAGGTGTGTAACTTGATTAAGCTAAAATGGGACAAGACAATGAGAAATGCTTGCTGCTTCCTAAACTATGCAGGGAAGGCGGCGTGGAGTTGCTGGTTCTCTTCACGTACTTCTTACACGTGGCTGACAACAGGAATGAGGCTACTGTTGATCATCTTCTTCATCGTTGTGCAATATCCACTAAATTCTGAGCTACCTTTTCCCTGTATCGGTATTCTTTGGAATGAGTTTGAAAGGATATGATATCTGGAGGAAAGGGGAAGGGGGCAGTATTGCCATATGTAGCAAGTTCCTTTGATGTGTGATATGATAACATTTCACTGGAGAATGAAGAGAGCAGTATTTGAGGGTTTGGAGCAGTAAGAACCCGATTCATTATTTCTAGACCATTTCCCTTTCTTATTTCTAAGTTGCGGTACTGGCGCGCGCGCACACACACACCTGATTCATTCTCACTTACAGCCATGACTTGGTGAATCAAAACTTTATGCTTCATAACCATGCCCATATGCTGTAGTGTAGCTCAAGAAATAAATGAAACTCGTTTCCTTTCTGTATTTCTTCTATTGCAACTTGATACGAAAAATATATTCCAATTTCTAATTAAGCTGGTAAATAAACTGGTGCAAATTTTTATGTGGTTAATATTTTGGAGAAATGGATCCGCATGAAAACACATCACTTGACTGTAGATAATCATGTTTAGATTTTACTAGCTATTTAATACTGTTTCGCTGCGGGTTTTATTTTTTTTTTTTTAAATAACTGGCTATATAAATTGTTTCAATATATTTTTTAACATAAGAAATTCAATGTATAAATTTGGAAAGCCTATACAAGTGTTTCATTAAATAAATTACTAATCATTTATATGTAAATAAATGGAAAATAAATTTATTAACAATAACCAAAAGAGAAATTGATAAGAGAAATTGATAAAATTAAAAGAAGAATGTAAATTAAGATATTTAATCAAATAAAATTATTCATATATTTAGTGACTTGTTTATTAAAATCAATAAAAGATAAATTCACAACCTAAAAAACTCATGATTTAAAAGATAAGCACAAATAAAACTAATAAAATAAATTTATGCAATATATATATATGTATAATGCAAGGCCAAACACACCTGCAATTTTATTTAAAAATAAATATTTTTTATTTTAAAAAATAAACTTCATTTGTATAGAACCAAAAAAAAATAATCTAAAAGAATTAGCATAACATTTTGAAAAATCAAACACAAACAAAACAACTTTTAAAAACTTGTATTAAAAAATGACATGCAAAATCCGTGACCTGAATTATAAGAACGAGATAAATTTATAGAAAAAAAATTAAGATAATTACAAAATTAATATTAAAAAACAAACAAACAAATGCAATGCAATAAGATTGTATGAAGCTGGATCTCTAAAAAATCAAATGTCTAAAGATGAAGTCAAGAAAAAAATTAATTACATAAAAGAATTTAAAAAATAAAGGTGAAAAAACATTAATTAGAGAGCAACTAAAAATTTGATTTGATATGTACTCGTAGTGGGTTGTAATTTTTCTTTAAAAAAAAAAACTTGAGTATACAAACTATTTTGATATGTTTTTTTACATAATATAAATTATAAGTGTAAATCAAAAAATTTATCCAAATATCTAATATTCATCTATGTAAATAAATATATATTTTTAACAATAATAACTAAAAGAGAAACTAAAAAAATTGAGAGATTGATGTAGATCAAGATATTTGATATCATAAAATGAGATATTTACCTGTTTGTGTTCACCAAATTCATTCATTAAAATCAATAAAAGATAAAACAATATGAAACAGAGTGAATATGTATTTATGTATGTATGGCCGAACATATAATAAATATTATTTCAAAATAATTATTTTTGGTACAAAATAAAACCTATTTGTATAAAGTAAAATAATAAAATAAAATAAAATAAAAAATTTGCAAAAATTAAACACAAAACAAAACTTTTTTTTTTTACATATAAAAAAACTTTTATCCAAAAACAGCTTGCAAAACCCGTTGTTTAGGTAATGAAATGGAGACAAACTGATAGAAAAAATATAAAGGTAACCATATAATTTTTTTTAAACAATGCAGAATGATAAAATCATAAAATATAAAGAGGAAATTTTTTTTTTTTACTATATTAACATTTAAAACTTGTGATTCATATCATTAAATTGAAAGCGTCACAAATAAAAAGCCGTGAAGTCCAATCCTAAATAAATCAAACATCAAAGGATGCATCCGGGAAAAAAATTAACCACATAAAAAAAATTAATTAAAAAATAAGGGTGGAAATCAAAATAAAAAATAAATTTAAGAGCATTTAAAAATTAAATTGCAGGGTTAAATTGAAAAACAAATAACAAAAGAAAAAATAATCAGAAGAATAAAGGCTACCTGCTTTATGTCTAGTTTTTATTTCAATTCCAATGTAATCAAAATTTATTTATATGTTTAAAAACTAACCCTAAGAGATATATCTCAACTGGTCAGATTCTAAATTTACTCCATAAAAATTACCACTTCGAGTCCCACCCACAAATCTAAGGGTCACTGAAGGCTTACATAGTTGTTAACTTCACGGCCCGTGGGATTAGTCGAGGTGCGCGCAAGATGACCAAGAAAAAAATAAAAAAAAAATCAACAAACTAATTTAATTATAAATTACCAAGTTTCATATAAAACTATTCAGAGTTAGCATGTTCTTCTTCTTCTTCTTATAAGCACAGGCAGTATAGCATGTTTTTACCTTTCAATCGTTTAAATATGACGAAACCTTTTTTAATTCTCGTATATTTGTTCTATAGTTTCAAGTTGGAATAGTAGTCGAATTATACTTTATATGAATGAATGGGGAATTTTGTATTTTCCTTTGAAGTCGCCCTAACTAAAACAATTTGTCATATAATATCTAAATTAACAAGAATTCAGTTTCCCAAACCATATAAATCAATCTTAATTTTAATCGAACTCAATGAAAAGGGTAGAGGAAAATGGTTTTTTTCTATTATTGAATATAATGAAAATCGTAAAACTCACTCCAAATCTTTGTAATAAATGACTTCTAAAGAACAAAATAGCTTATAATTAATTAAGATTTATATCAATAATAAAAAAAACAGTAATTGAAAAACCCATCATAAATAGTGTGGCTAAAAAATTCTCCTTGTAGATTAAGTATTTTCTTTTTCTATTTCCATGTCATCTTAATTATTTACTACTTTAAGATTCCATACTCCAAAGTACAGTAGATTGGGAAAAAACTCAAATAGCAACACTAGCCAGGCATCATCTAAAGTTGTAGGTCAAGCTGTAGTGTAATTAAGAAACTTATATATTAGGTTAAACTCAATTGGTTACCCTCCAAGTTTACTCCTCAAAGATCACCTGTAAATCCTAGTTGAAATTTTAGCAGAAAAGCAATCTAAATACTTATAAAATAGATTTAACAGAGTTACCAAATAAGCATTAGAATGAACAAAAAAAAAAAAATAGAAAGAAATCTTGAAAATAAAAATTGACCCGATTAATTAGGGAAAACGATCATGGAAGAATACATGAGGGCATTAAGATATAAAACAAAACTAGCCGAACAAGACCTAGGAGAAGGGTCACTTGATATGTATAAATTGTGTGGATGGATTGTTTGAGCTGTCGAGTATTGATGATGATATTAAAGTCTGGAATTGTGGGATTTTGTTGTGATGGATTGAATGGATAAATTGAAAGTAGTCGATAACTTGAAACGTTTTATATACAAAGAAAACTTTGCTGAAATTTCAGTAGAATTCTTTACAAATAATAATAATAAAAAATTACTCTAAAATTAAGAGTATATGTTGGGATCTTTTAGCGTTGATAGAAATGAATAGCTAGGACTGTTATATCACCAGTTCGAGCCCCACAAATCTCAGGGCCACTAGAAGCTTATAAGGTCGTTCACTTCAAGGCTCGTGGGATTAGTCGAGGTGCGAATAAGCTAGCCCGGACACTCACATTAATCTGAAAAAAAATAACCCAAATTGAATTGGAATTAATTCGTTTCTCTTGCTGCTGCTAACACCAATGATTGAACCTTGGCTGCTGGAGTTTGGAAATAATTGGGTGACTGTGAGTATGGTAATAATTATTTTTTAAAATATTTTTTCTTATCAAAATAAAATATATATTTTATTTTTAAAAAGTTATTTTCACATCAGTATATTAAAATGATCCAAAACACATAAAAAAAATAATTTTAAACAAAAACAATTTTAATTTTTGAAGAATGCAGTTCCAACGCGTACCAAAACAAAACAAACCTGAAAGCTTTGGTAAATTGAAATTAATTTGTTGTATACCACTGTACATAATAAAGATTAAGTTCAAGCATTACAGTTTGCATAAAATAATTAGTTACTGATCGATCATGGTTTATAATTTCACCAACTATATCTTAACTTTACACGTTCCCATATTTTCTCATTGCATCAACATTGATTTTAAAAATACTTTTGTAATTAATTATATATATTAATTAACATTTTCAGTACTGCATGATCAACTATTTCTATTAATCATCAAATGATAAATCTTAATTAAGGGTGAACAGTATCAAATGGAAAAGTAATGTAAAAATTTAATATATGCAGAATAAATGCAACACTCATAATAATACATAGCAATTTAAAGACATGGAGGAAAAAAATCACATAATTATAATCCTCCAGTCTTTAATTAGGAGCGGGGAAAATAGCTAAGAAAAACTGTGAAAATTAAAAGAAAAAAAACCTTTTGATCAATGGTCCATGGGCATAATACATGTAGCTTGATCAAAATGAAATATAAATATGAAATAATTCATAAAGTTAATTTATAGCCTAAACCTAAACTTACAGCTACTATTTCTAATATTAATGGCGTTATTAGCAGCTAAGTTGTCGACATCTAGTCTGCATCTGACCCTGAATTTCACCTTCATGATCTTCAACTTTCCAAACTTGATTCTCACAGGCTGAATAACCCTGAGGTTCAAAGGAATGATTCCAGTCTGCTGCTGTTGCTGTTGCAGTGAAGTGATCAATGTATTGGCATCATTTGTTTGTCCTGATAACACCACATTAAGCACGGTGGTGTTCCTGTGACCCTGGTAGAATCTTGGCAGCGAACCTTGACATAGATTTGTGCCTGTGTACCACACGCTTATATGGCTCCCTCCCTCATAGTAGACGCCCACTTTCTTGTTGGGATTCCTAGCCGTCATGGTGACATCGAAGGTTGCTGTTAAGCTGGAATTGTTTGTGAGATTGAATTGGGTAATTTGCAACCGATCGATGGAGTACTTTGGGAGTTTAGGTTGGAAGACAAGGTAAAGAATTCCAGCAACAACTCCAATGAGAAGAAAGAGGAGGAAGAGAAGAGAGAGTGTCCAACACAAGAATCTGCAACAACAGCTGCTTCTCTCCTTGGGTGGTTTAGTGTGGATGACCGGGATTGTACGCTGAAAAGGAGGGTAGTGCTGGTTGCCATGAGGAAGGAGATGTGCAGCTGCATCGCCTTTATCAGACTTGGAGGAGCCTCGGGGCACCAATGGAACGGTGGGAGCCTGTGGTGCCTCAGCATCTAGTTGTTGATCATCATGGGCACTACTACTCATATTGAGCGGAAGAATCTTCTGATGATTTGCCATATCCATCCGTTGATAGATGGATACTTCAAGATTTATTTAATTGGATGTGCAATACCTAAGGCTTGGAATTAATACATATATATTGAAAAGAAATGAGAGTTGGACTAGTTCGTATGTATTTGGTGTCAGTGATTAGGGCATGAGACCGACGCGCATAATTAAATATTAAGATAGATATTTGGTTGATAATGGAGCTCGCCCCCTTGTTTGACTTTTAAAACGTGATTGATGCACAGATGAGGTTGATATGTCCCTGTCAATTCAAGCGTTTTTCTTTGGGGGTACGTCCTCTGCATCCTCTCTTAATTTCAATGCGTTATTTGTGTCCAAATTCAAATGCTCCTCCTGACGTTTTCTTTTTCTTTCTTTTTTTGGGGTGATGAATATCGGAACCTTCGGCTGATCAAGGCTCATATTAATCTTTCACATTATCATAACCATAGCTCCTTCCAAATTAATTTGCTATACTATGTTTCCCATTGCAATATCCTCCACCTTTTCTAAATATTTTTTTTTCTCTCAATTATAATTTGATTAATTTCAGAACAAATGTACCAGTAAATGATGTTCTACTACGTACAAAGTATTAATTTGGAATATGAAAGGCAGGGAAGTATATATGTAATTGGTGGATGCGTGTGTCCATGTATAGACTGACTCAGCTTGTCAAAATAACAGGCACCCATCACAGTCAGCAAAAGAAATTAACCTCATTACCTTAAGACACTAAATTGGTGAAGATCGTATCATATATATATATTAATTTAAATATAGTAGGGTCGTCATAATTAATTTGTCTAATGAACATACAAAAAAGTCATGTCATCAAGATCGGTCTGGCTAGTACTCCTTTTGCATTCAAATAAATAATTAAAAATACAAGCTTCCCATTCACTACCAGTCATGGAAGGATAATACAATTCAAGTTGTGTTATGGATTTGTTATAACAAGGTTACCTGGATATATAGCTGATGTTTATGGATTAATGGGGGGTTTAAAAAAGGCAAGGTGATCAACTTAATCGAAAGCTTTGTAATTTTTTTATTTGGTTTTTAGATTATACTCAAAATATATATTTTACATAAATTTAATTTCACCTGTACCTAATTTTGTTATTTTTTCTCTCTATTTTTGGATTTCTTAATTTGTATAAGTACTTTTATTACTTTGCTTTTATTTCTGGATTTCTTAGTTGATTTTGGTTGGATTTTTATGTTGGTTTAAAGAGATAATAAAATCTCTTAGTAAGTAATCTAATCAAGTGTATTTGTTCCGACATCCATTAATTAATTAGGTTTTAATTAGTCACCTAATTAAACCTTCTCGACTAATTTATTTGGGAGATAGGGCGCCCTCCATCATCTCTCGTGGATAACTACTGATCATCCACGGCCATTACCGGTACTGCTGCTAGTGCAATTTAAAGTCCCTGCAAGAAAATTATCAAATGCAAATAGAAACCATCAGAACAATGGTTTAGCCGCAAAGAGATTTTGATGATGGTGACGAGATTTTGAATGTGTAGATACAAGAGATGAAATCTTGTGCTTGTCATTATATATTGGCGTTGGAACCCCTAGCTCTCTTTACTGGATTTTGAAAATCTGGACGAATTCCATCAAGGTTCTCACCATAAATTAAAATCTTAATTTATATTTAATCACCACAAAAACATGCATGAAAAATTGAATCGATGAAAAGGATTGTAAACATAGATCCTAAATTCATAATTTTATTTTTAAAAAATAAAAACAAATAAATTATGCTTCTTAAACAGGTTTGCAGTTCTTTTAAAATATAGGTTAGAAAATCAACTTCTACTAGTTAACAAAATAAGAATCCTAGAACATAAAGAAAAATAACATAAAATCCAAAATAAAACATGAAAACTGGAAAAATCAAGGAAACCTAGCCCATTCCATGCCTGATGCATGCTTTCTCACCTGCAACAAGATATGATATGACAGTAAGTTTTAGTCCTGAATTGCTTTTGTACCGAGTTCTGTTTGTATTGAGATAGTAAAATCGCACATTGTTGTAACTCGGATGAAATGGATCTTCAAATATTCAGATTGTTGTGAGTTTGTCTTCAAATGTTGTAAGATGTCCCGCTGTTTCACTTCGCTTTTGTGATGAGCTCCAAGCTAAAAGAAAGGAGATTGACAAACTCAGATGAAACTATTTGGTGGTCTCCCTCTTCTTTCGATCTCTTTTCTCAATCATGATCCTGCCTTCAGTTTGAGTCTTAAGGAGCTGACAGCAAGTGATATACCAGCGCTTCTTTATACCACCATTTTCGGAAGTGCCATTAGTTATGGTGTGTACTTCTACAGTGCAACAAAAGGTTGATTTTGGCTGTCTATTATGTTTCACTGTTTGTTGATTAAAACCAAGTTGGCCATATAATACGAGGTTCAAATGATCTTCTTGCTTCTTTTGAACTTAAGTTTGCATAATTTCCTTGAATCTGTCCAAACTTAACCAAGAATCCTTTCCTGAAATAATCTACCTTTGCAGATGCTTTTCAGGTAGCTTGAAAAAGCTCAGTTCCCTCAAATTCCGAACCCAAATGTTTGCTTCAATTTTTGGTTAAGTTCCATCAATCAGAACAACATAAGAAATGAAAATATAACTCATTAAACTGCCTGGACTAACTTGTGTGCACAAAACAATCTTAGACGGATAATCTTAAGATCTGCAATCAAAACAACAGGTGAATTAAATGGATGAGAAACTTGATTTCACTGCCTGGTGTAAATCCACTTGGAAAAGAATAATAGACAAAAAGATAAGTTGAGTAGCGGCCAGGGCCAAGTAATGATGTATGATGCATTATATTTCATAGGGTTTGTCTGATTTGTTTTGCCATGTTAGATTTCTAACCCCTGGTTTCTATATCTTGGTGAGACTTTTAAGGCAACAATGCATTATATTTCATATTGTAATTTTTTAAATAAAAAGAAAGATTTTAATAGGAAAAGGCAACAATGCCCTTGGTAGAGTAAATATTAAGTATAAATGAATAAGGGATATTGAGGTAATTGCACTATAATTTATAAAAGAAGAAAGAAAATAGAAAATCTAAAATTGAGAGAGATAGAACCGGAAGTGAAAGAAGAAGAAAAGAAGAGAGAGAAAGATAAAGGAAAGGAAAGGAAAGGAAAGAGAATTCGTGAAAATAGATTTTTAAGGTAAGAGTTATGTTTTAATATATATGATTTTGTTAGAGTTTAGGGTTTTGAAATTTATATTATGGGTTACATTGATGATTTAAATGAAATGTCATGGTTGATTATTTTAAGTTTTTGATATACATGTTGGATTTTTAGAGGTTTATCATTGTTGGGAGACTGATGGATCAGGAATTTGGAATCTCGATCAATCGGTTGATCGATTTGTTTGAGTTAATCGACTGTTTAAACTCTTTAAATTTAGTCGACTAGTTGGCTTGAAGGATTTTGGTTGACCAGTTGGTAGATTTAAGTTGATCAGTTGACTGAATAATAAAGGTTAATTGATTCTTTTAGGTTCGGTTAATTTGGAATATGTTTGGGATCGATCAGTAGATTTATTTTGGTTTTATAATTACATTTAAGTTCCTAAATGTATAGGGTTATATGTTAGACCATAAGTTAAGTGTATTAGATAAATTGTACATTCTTTTTTAGTTTCTTTTGAGTATGTTTTTTTTTTTTTGTATTAAGATATTTCTGATATTCCACTTGCTAGGCATAAGTAAAATTTTATCAATTTATTTTTGTATTTTTTCTGCTTTTGAGTTAGGTGAATAGATAATATTCTATATACAAGATGAATAGTATAGATATTTGAATTGTTAATATGAAATGAACCATGTTTCTTGGTAATTTATATATTATTTATTATATCTTGTCTATAATAAAACATAATCATTTATTAAGACTAATTTTTTTTATATGAGCTATTATGTGCTTTTAAATTGATAGCTTCTTATTTAATTGATTTTATAAGTTGAAATTTTAAAAAATAATTTTATTTTGTTCGATTATAACCTTATGGTATGCCAATCATAATATTCATTATAACATGATATTATTAGTCCTTGTGTACATCGTAATCCTAAACCCTAGTTGGTCGAGGAAGTCACCAACCTGTGACGACTTATTATCCCATAATCTAGAGTATTATTCTCATTGCATTTTGATTTTTTAACGAACATTACCTTATAGTATTTCTTGTTATGGTCTGTTATGAAACTTTCAGGTAAAAATTTAAAGCTAAATTTGTATATATATATATATTCCTCATTACTACATTACATCGTATGTATATATTGAACGTTATCTACTCACTGAATTGTTGAACTCACCCTCTCATTTTTTTTTCAAGTTTATAATTTGTTGGCAGGTTATTTTTGTTTAAATTTTCAGAAACTGCTTTTTTATTTGTAATTAATGTTATTCATTTATATTTAGCTAGTGCTCTGCATTTACTAATTTATATCAACTTTTGTATTAAGAGAATTGATTTATATTATGAATTTATTTATGTTATTATTGTTGTATTTAACTCTGATAGAGTTAATTGGAAGAAAATGTTATATGTATGTTTAGATATGTATAGGTAAGAACCCGAAGAGAAAAGCTATTGGGTCTTGAAAAGCTAGGGCCAAGTAATGACGTATGATGCATTATATTTCATAGTGTTTGTCTGATTTGTTTTGTCATGTTTGATTTCTAACCCCAGGTTTCTATATCTTGGTGAGACTTTCTCACCCTTGCAGCTGGTTGGGCCCATTGTTACTGTGCTCGCAATATATATAGTTAATTGTCGGAACTGTAATGAGTGATGTATTAGTGAGAGAGTGGGCTATATAAGATGCAGACAGACAGAGAATAAGACCAATTTTGACCATCAGGTTGGCTCTTGATTCTGTGGGCTCTACCCCTCTATTCAGGCATATTCAAAGCATGTAAGTGTAAGTTCAATAATCAAGTTTATAGGGAAAAGTTGATCATGGGATGTCTGCTGTGGGTTTACAAGTTTTTCTTGGAATGCTGGAATAGTTGGGAGCTCTCTCAATTCTCGAGGCTAATATACCGTTCACATTGTCGGAGCCATTTGTTTTAGTGCTATTGTATCAGGCAGACTGCTCCCTGCAGGGACGTTGCACTTGTTCAGTTCCATATTGAAAGTAAGAACTAACTGTCCTCTTGTTCGCTAATCAGTTTGAAACCAGTCTTGTGGGAGATTGATCGAGAGCATTTGGCATGTACATGGTTAAAACTGATGGCATCGTCGTCTTCCAGGGCATTGTATCATGGTTCAGGTTCCATAATTATGTAAATTATTGTTGTTGCGAAATATTTTATTTATGATGTTCATATATTTATTAGCTGAAGCGCTTCCTCTGGTGTATTTATTAGGATAGTAATCCTGCTTACTTGTGATCTCTACATATGAATAAGGATTGAGTTTACTTGCTTGAAATGGTATCCCTAATTATCCCTCATTGGCATCCAACCACAATGGAAAGAACATATAGTGAACACGGGAAGAATAAACCTCTTTGAATGAACAAGAATAACAGGTTGCAAGTTTGCAACCATACAAAGTAATCTTTGCAACTAGAAGTTGAAAAAAGCCACAACTGCGTGGAAAATGAAAACAAAACAACTGAGTGGATTATGTTGAAGCAGCACTTGCAAGGATAGCAGTTGAGTGGAGATTTTTACTTGTACCAAGTCTCCCACGTCCAATTTCACTCCTTTGTCCGCTGAATGGCCTTCTGGCCTGTTCCACATCACGCCATGTTTCAGACAATCCATGCTTTTGAAATCCCAGTGGGCTCTTCTCGTCCTCATCTCTCCAGTTGGATCTTGAAGTCCAGTGATCAATTGAGTCCGCTGAATTGGGTTCCCAGGAAGAGGTTGAAAATCCTAAATGCTGTTGGCTGCCACCAACAACGCTGTCACTGCCTGACGATTCTTGACCATCCATGTCTTCCCCGCATAATGTACCTGCTCTTCTCACTGTTACATACTTGTGAAAGCTTGGCTCCATAAGGTCATCGCTTGCCTCAGATTCTACAAATGGGTCTTTTGCCTCAGGTGGTTTCTTACCAACAAGATTAGCAGCAGCCACTGTAGGGGGGCTTCTTCTATCATAAGAGAAGGCACATGACAGGTTGGAGCTTGTAGTGGAATTGAGGTCAGCGACTGCTTCAAGAATAGAGCAGGCCTTGGTGACACAAGCAGGGAGAGAAAAGGAAGGAGTGTTCTTCAGGTGAAAATTTTGAATGTCTTCCAGCAGTAGTGCGGTATATGAAGGCGTTGGATTCAACAAAGTTTCAGGATTGAGGTCTAGGTCTCGCGACCGCCTAGCTGACCTGCTTCTGGTTAATGTCTGGGGCTTCAAGCTTTCAACTCCCAAGTCTACTACAGTGGTCATGTCTGTTGGCTGTCCTTTAGCCTCTTCCATCTGTTGTTCCTTTGAGATCTTGTTTTCCAGTGAAACTATGCTGCTGCCTCTGCAATTAGTCACTTGAGCATTGACTCTGTTGTTTTTCTCAGAATTTTGCTTCTTCATTGGAGTCTGAAAAGCATGCATAAAGGGAAAATTTATGTCCCAGAAACAGTATTTTTACTCTCTTTAGCTAACAGGTGCCTAAAAAAAGACATTTGTAATGGTGAAAATCGCGCATTCCTCCTTTAGCCACAAATTATGCATTGAAAGGTAAGCAATACCTGATTTAGAAGATTGAAAGATTCCTTCACCACCACTTGTCCTTCGATATCTTTGTTTCTGATTTGTGCTCTGTTGTTGCTGGTGCAGGTAGCCTTGTTGGCAGATGGTTGCGAATATTGAAGTGAATTGAGATCAATTTCACTCAATGGATTTCTTCTGTAAGGAGATTGGTCTGCTTTTCTTGAATTGCTGCGGCTAAGAGATGGCTGCTGATTATTCTCATTAGAGGTCTTAGCATTGGCTCTGGCAGGAGATTTGGAACGTGGCGACGCGACCATCCTTGAGCAGGTCAACGCTGCCTCACCAACATTTCTCTTAACTGAGATCCGCCTAATTCCAGCCGTTGCTTGCGGTTCAACCCCATTGTTGCTCTTATCCACCACTAAAGAAGAAACAGTGGCAGGGATTGATACCAAATTTCGAGGCCTATTACTAGGACCACCAGTATTGTTAGCATTAACAGTAGCATTAGCATTTCCAGCAGTAACGCCTGTGTTTTGGGTTGTTTCTGACCTTCTACCCGGTGATCTACTCACCCTTCTCCCACTGCTACCACTGCCCCTCTCTCTGCTGCTGGGGCGCTGGTTCTGGTCCCTTTCCCTGCTGGGTGTCCTCCTCCTCCCTTGAGAAGAAGGAGAAGGAGAAGGCCTGCTGGATTGGCGGCGGCGGTTGCGATGCTGCCTTCTCTCGGCTGTAACCTCGCCATCGTCTTCATCATTGCCTTTCTTTCTAAAATCATAATGATCAGCAGAAGTGGAAGACTCAACATCTTGGTCCTGGTCATCATCATCAT